>Ga0101941_1000664_pt1 | contig 46917 bp, 15 predicted proteins | sample DewCreD2012metaG_3_FD_75242 | JGI IMG/M metagenome (GOLD analysis project Ga0101941, IMG submission 75242) | Hot spring sediment bacterial and archeal communities from British Columbia, Canada, to study Microbial Dark Matter (Phase II) - Dewar... ... | reverse complement strand
CGGGCCCTGGACGAACTCCAGGCCCAGCACGTCGCCGCCGCCGCTGGCGTCGATCACCGCGCCGGCGCGCAGGTCGACCTTGTCGCCCGACACGACGATCCGCTTCTCGGGCGGCGTGTCGAGCTGGACCTCCTCAAGGCTGTCCGGGGTGGGACCCCACCAGTTCGAGCCATCGATCGTGTGGCCGTAGAGAATGGTCCGGCTGTCGGCCGAAACGGTGGTCAGGCTACCCGGCAGGAAGTTGACCTCCTCGCCTTCGAACTCGATCACGCCGAAGGGCGCCGACAGCACGCCGCCCTGGTTGATGACCGGGGCCTCGATCACCAGCTTGCCGCCGGCCGACAGCGGCGCGGCCAAGCTGGAGCCGGCGCGCTCGAAGGTGATGCTGGTGTCGGAGAAGATCCCCAGCGCCGTGCCGGTGTGCGGGTAGACCTGCCCGGCGCGGATAACCAGCGCACCCGGCGCGTAGACGTTGGAGAACAGGCTGCCGCCCAGGCCGTCCGGCGTGATCTTGCTGCCGCCCGACAGTGAGCGCGTGGCTTCCAGCGTCACCTTGCTGAAGCCGCCGAAGGCGGCGTTGCCCACGTTGATCGTCTGGGCCAGCGCCTTGAACTCACCGCCGTCGGCGCTGGTGTCGGCCAGGCCGAGACCGCCCGTGAAGGTGATGGTCGGCGCCTGAAGTGTGACGTCGGCGGTCTCGGCGGACAGCGACGTGATCGTCAGCGACCGCAGAGCCTTGAGGGTGAGGTCGGAGTCCACCCGGACCTGGCCGTCGATGTTGACTGTATCGAAGCCTGCCGCGGCGGTCAGCGGCGCCTGGCCGATGTGGAAGGTTCTTCCTGGGCCGATGTTCGCGAAGTTCTCGCGATAGCTGGCGCCGCCAAAGTAGTCGATCAGCATCGACAGCGCGCCGATATAGGCCGCTTGGTCGGTCTGCAGGACATAGCCGTCCGGAACGTCCGGCGTGTAGGGCGTGGCGGGCGGCCGGGGGGCGCCGGCCTCGACCAGGGTCGGATCCAGGGCCAGGAAGCCGGCAGGATCGGTCGCGGACGCCCCGGCGAAGGCCTGGGCCAGGAAAGCGCGCAGGGCCACCGGGTCGTCGATCGGGATGGGCTCGATCGTACCCGGCTCGGCGCCGAAATAGGCCTCGGCCAGTTCCGCAAGGTTGGTGAAGCCGTAGTTTTCGAGACCGTTGCTGATGATGTTGTCTAGAATGGCGGTCAGCTGTTCTTCGCTGACGCCCGTGCCAGCGGCGCCGCCCGTCAGGTTCAGGATTCCCGCCCGGCCGGTGACGCCGTTGAAACCGACGCCGGCCGCGCCACGAAGGTCGCCGGCCAGGTAACCCGACTGGCCGCCGACCGAGATCGTGCCAGCGTCGCCGCCGATCAGTCGATCGACCCGCACCATGCCCAGACGCGACGGCGCGCTGATCGTCAGGACGCCCGCGGCGCCCGAGACGTCGAACCGCGCGCCGCGTTCGACGATCACGTCGCCGCCGCCCAGCGAGATGGCGCCGCCCGCATGGACAACGCCTTCGGTCCAGGACTGGCCGGGGCTTCCGCCCTGCACCAGGCGGCTGACCACTTCGCCGCGCGCATCGAGGAACGACGAGGCGCGGACCCGCAGCGAACCCAGGTCGGTCGAGACCAGGTCGATCTTGCCGCTCAGGGCGGTGATGTCGCCGCCGATGTCGAGCACCGAACCGCTAAGGCCCACGGCGCCGTTGGTCGCCACCTTGATGGTCGCACCGTCCGCGACGGTGAGGTTGCCCGCATAGCCCAGATTGAAGGTCGTGCCAGCGGCCAGGTGCGCGGGTTGCACGACGGCCGTGGTGAATTGCGAAAGGTCGGCGCCGGTCGCGATCTTGCTGGCCTGCGTATTGAGCACCAGAACCTTCTGCGCGAGGTCCAGCTTGGTACCGGCGCGCACGTCGATATCGGCGGTGACCGACAGGCTGGAGACAGGCGTGCGCGCCGGCGTCCCGGCGGGACGATTGGCGTTATAGGCCGCCACCGCCGCGTTGGCGGCCAGGATGGCCTGGTAGCTATCGGCGGTGATCACCGTGCCCGGCGCGACGATGTAGATGTTGGGATCATTGGGATCGGTGACGTTGGGATCGCGGATGCCCTGCGTCACCCGTCCGACTACCGTGTTGTCCAGCGCCAGATCCAGCAAGCCGCCATTGATCGCCAGCGAACCCAGGCCCCATCCGTTCAGCTTGGCGTCGGACAGATAGAGAGCGCCGGCGGGGGCCGAGCCGCCGGCCGGGCCGATCACGACGTCGCCCATCTCGTCCAGCCGCAGGGAGCCCGCGCCCGCCAGGCCGCCCAGCTTAAAGTCGGCGCGGTCGAGAAGCGTCGCGCCATCCTGGCTCACGGCGCGCGTCAGGGCGATCGAGCCGCCCTTGCCGTTGACCAGCTCGAAGCCGCCCGGACCCGCCGCCGTGGCCGGGCTGGTCTGTTTCCACCATCCGCCGCCCGAGGCGTCGAAGGTGACGTCGCCGTCGAGGACCGCGCCCTGCACCGAGATCGACCCGCCGTCCACCCGGCCGCCCCATTGGCCGGCGTTGTTCAGGTCGTTGGTCCAGGTCCCGGCCACCGACAGAACCGAGCCGTCGCCGATGCGCGAGGCCAGGACGTTGATCTTGCCGCCCGCCGCGCTGAGCACGACGTCGCGGCCGATATTGGCCGGGGTCGCGCTCAGGGTCAGCGCGCCGCCCGCCGCCAGCTGGATTCGGGCGCCGTCGGTGACATTGAGGCTGTAGGCCCAGGCGTCGCTCTTGTTCAGGATGTTCAGCGTCTCGACGCCGGCGAAGAAGTCGTCCTCGACGAAGCTGAACGAGGCGTTGCGGCCGCGCCGGAAGCCCGCCGGCAGCGTGGCGTCTGGCGCGAGCAGGTCTTCCAGCGCCTCGCCTTCATAGCCCTGGTCGATCAGCGCCTGGCGCAGTTCGACGGCCTTGCCCTCATAGACCACCCAGCCCGGAGCCAGCAGCACCTGCTGCTCGCTCCGCTCGCCGACCATCACCTGGGTGTAGCCGCCCTCGGACAGCTTGCCGTCCGTGCCCAGCTTGCTGGGGTCGAGCGTGACCTGGCCGCCATTGACCGTCAGGGTCAACGCGCCCTGGTCGGGCGTGACGAACAGTTGGTCGAAGAAATACTCGTTGAGCGATTCCGAGCCGGTGCCCAGGGTGACCGAGCCGCCCTTGGGCGCGCGGGTCGACACAGCAACGTCGATCGCCCCGGTCGGCGTCGCGGGCTTGGCCCCCTTCACGCCTGCCGCCAGCTGGCGGCTGCCGATCACCGTGTCGGCGACCACGCGGCCGAACAGCTTCTGCGACGAGGACAGGATTTCCAGCCGGCCGGCGTCGCCGCCTTCGGTGTAGCCGGCCTCGAAGCGCTGGGTCTTGGTCAAGCCGGTGTACTTCAGTCCCGCATCGGCGGTGGCGATGTCGAACACCCGGCCGTCGGCCGCCGTCAGCTGGGTGACGTCGACCCATCCCCCGGCGTAGTCGGCGCTGCCGCCCGAAAGGTCGATCTTGGCGCCGTTCTCGATCTGCACGGCGCTCAGCGCCCGGATCTGCACCTCGCCGCCGTTGATCGAACGATCCTCGGCTGTCAGGTTGCGGTTGGCCAAGGCGCCGGTCCAGTCAACGATCCCCGCCCCCTGGCGGATGTCGATCTTGACGTCCTCGCCATAAAGGATGCCGTCGCGTTGGAGTGGCGACGCGGACAGTTCGTTGGCCCGGATTTCCAGGTCGACGATGTTGTCGCTGACGTCGCGCTGCACGCCGCGCAGGCCCGAGACGTCGATCAGCGCCCCCTGGCGCATGACGAAGCTGCCGGGCTTGCCCCTGTCGGAGCCCGTGAAGTCGCCTTGCATCGTGGCGTTATAGTTGCCGTCGACAGTGATCAGGCCGCCGTGGGCGCGCAGGGTGGAGTTCTCCTCCATCAGCACGTCGCGACCGACCACCGAGATGCGCGACCGCTTGGAGCCCGTGAACGTCTCCAGGGCCGCGCTGGCGTCGCTTCCGCTTTCCGGCGCCACTTCGGTCAGGCTGCCCTTGCCGAAGGTGATGTCGCCGGCCAGACGGTCGTAGCCGGCCGAATAGTACAGCTCGTCATCGTCGAAGGCGAAGCCCGCGCGCATCAAGATCGCGCCGGTGCGCTGGCGCACGCCGGTGGTCGTGGCGACGACCCCGTTCTGGACGATGCTGGCGCCCTGCATCAGGATCGTGCCGCGGGTGGCGTTGATCACGCCGTCGTTGATCACGCTCAGGCCCAGCTCTTCGGCCCGGTCATATTGCCACTTGTTCCAGCGCGCCTCGTTGTTGTAACGCCCGTAGCCGGCGCGCTTGGCGCTGCTCAGACCGTAGACGCCGCGCAGGAAGTCGTAGTTGTAGTACTCGCTCGTGGTCCCCGACCGCAGGACGAAGTCCTCGCCGGCCATCATCACCAGTTGCCCGTCGGTGATGTCGATCTTGCCGTGGTTGATGACGTTGACGCCCAGGAACATGGCCGAGCTGGTCACCGTGGGGTCGCTCGACTTGAAGGTCAGCTCCGCGCCCTTATCGATCACGATGTCGCCCACCGCGCCTTCCAGCAGGCCGGGGATGCCGTACCAGCCGTCCTCGCGATTGCGCTCGCTGAGCAGGCCGGCGGTATCGAGCACGGAGTCCGGCATCGCCGTGGTGGTCACCAGCATCGAGGCGGTGTTGATCCTGGCCGTACCCTTGAAGACCACGCCGTTGGTGTTGGCCAGCCACACCTGCCCCTTGGCGGTGATCTTGCCGGCGATCTGGCTGGGATTGGCGCTGAAGATGCGGTTCAGGGCGATCCAGTCCGCGCCGCCCTGTTCGAAATGGACCTCCTCGCTGGCGCCCACGTCGAACTGCGACCAGTCCATCAGGGCGGCCTTCTGCTCCTGCTTGATCGTCATCACCAGACCGTTGTTGGTCTGGGCGACGGTCGGCAGGCGCGCGCCGGTCCAGCGGCCGCCCGGCAAAATCTTGGTCCCCGTCAGCGTCTGGGACGCTTCCTGGGCCGTGGCCATGCGCAGCCCCAGCACGCCGGACGCCGTCAGGCCCAGAAGGCTGACGGAAGCAATCAGGGCTGCGCGTTGCGTCACCTGCTTGAAGCGGACGACGACGGTCTTGGCGGTGGCGGGCTGTGCAACGACGGTACGGCGGCGGGCCATGATGGCGCTCCTGAAAACGATGCGGACAAGACCGCCGCGCACCTGCGCGGCGGTCGCAGAGGGTCGTCAGTTGGCTTGGGCGGGGGCGTCCGCGCGCGGGGCGGCCGTCTGCAGTTCGCGTTCGGGGAAGACGCGCTGGGCGGAGATCTCGTCCTCGAACTTCTGGAGGGTGTTCTCCAGGCGCACGCGATAGAGCCCGGTCAGGGGCTCGCCAGAGGCGGCCTTCTTGCCCAGGTTCATGTCGCCGTAGTCCTTTAGGATCGCCTTGCCGATCGTCACCAGCTCGCGATTGCGGGCGGCGGCGTTCTGCAGGGCCTGCTTGGCGGTGTCGGCCTCGGCGGCCCTAACCTCCAGTTCGGCGATCCGCTGCTCGGCGGCGCGCAGGTTGCTGGTGGAGGTGGTGAGTTGCTCGTTACGCTGGGCCAGGGCGGCGATGATCTGCTCGGCCTGTTCGCGAACGATGCACTCTCCGGCCTTGGCCGCCCGAGTGACCGGGGCGGCGGCCGGGGCGGAAGCCGTTTGGGCTCCCGCCGTGACGGCCGCGCCGGCGGCCAGGCTGACCGCGCAGAGAACGATGGTGGTGAAGGTCTTCATCACGGGCTCCGGCGCTAGAATTTGACGATGAGGTCGAGTTGGGCGGTGTCGCTGTCGATCGAGTCCGCGCGCGCCCCGGTGAGGGGATCGATCAGGTCGATCGTGCGGGCCGAGAACCAGCTGCCCTCCAAGGCCAGGCGCTCGCTCAGGCCGATCGAACCACGGACCACGAAGCCTTCCTGGTCGGTGCCGCCCAGGCCGAAGTCGCTGTCGGTGAACAGATCGAGTGTGGCGTCGGCCTCGATGTGGCGATAGCCGGCGCTGAACTGCCAGTCGCCGCGCACGTCGATCTTGGGGGTGCCGATCGTGCCGCGGATATGCCAGGCGGTGTCGCCGCTGCTAGCCGGCACACCGTAGGTGGTGCGTAGGGTGTTGTCGTCGAAGGCGGTGTTGACCAGGCCCTCGGCGTCGAAGGCCAGCATCAGGGCGTCGGTCAGCTTGAACTCGGCGCGCGCCGTCAGCGCCGCCACTTCATAGCCCGAGGCCAGGCCGAACAGCACGGTGTTGGGCACGGCGTTGTCGCGGCGCACGTTGAACAGCGAGTTACCGTACTGCACGCGACGCGGCGTGGTCTCGTCGTGGTCGCGCAGGCCCAAGGTGTTGAACTGACCCTGGACGTTGTCGAAATAGTAGTAGGCCGCGGCGGCGCGGAACTTCATCCGCTCGGTCGGCTGGATCGAGCCGCCCAGTTGGACGGCGTACAGCACCTTGTCCTCGGTCTTGGTCGAGAACTCGTCCAGCGGGAAAGCGCCGATCGTGCCGAACAGGTGGGGGGCGCTGAAGTGGTCGCCAAAGGCGATGTCGGTGCTCAGCGCCGCGCCGTCGAACTGTACGTCGCGGTCCCACATGATCTCGGTGGCGAAGAACGGGTTATCGAACTTGCCGGCGATCGCCGAGGTGTTGCGCAGCAGCGGGCTTTCGCGGAACGGCGTCACCTTGATGAAGGCGCGGTCGAGATTGACGTTCACCTTGTCGAAGTTCGGCGACAGGGTCTCGTTGGTGGAGGTCGGGTCGGCGACGTCGCCCGTCACGAAGCGCAGGCCGGCCTGGACGCTGTCGCTGACCTTGGCGTCGACCGCCAGGCGGCCGCGGACCCGGCTGCGGAAGCGGCCGTCCGTGGTCGACAGGAACGGCGGCGTCGCCAGTTCGGAGATGCCGCCGCGGTTGCGGATCTCGGTCACATTGGGGATCAGCGGGGTGTTGCCGTCGCCGAAGTTCTTCCACTCGCCGCGCACGCGCATGTCGCCCGACAGGGTGAAGCGGTCCAGCCAGTTGGGCAGGGCGCCGGGCTGGGCCCAATTTTCCTGGCGGGCCGTGGCCATGACATCGGCCTTGACCTCCTCCTTGATCTCCGCGCGTAGGGCCTCGGGCACGTAGGGCACCCGGACGACATCGCTGCGCTGCTCGGAGCGCTTGCGGGCCTCGCCGAGCACCGCGTCGGCGTCGGTCTGGCTCAGCACGCCCTTTTCCACCAGCACCTGGAGGATATCGAGCGTCGAAGGATCGGTCGGCCGAGTCTGGGCGGTGGCGAGGTCCGCGGTCAGCAGCAGGGCCCCGCTGGCGGCGCTGGCGAGCAGTCTGGCGGCGAGAGAGATCTTGGGCATCGTGGACTCCGTGGAGCGAGTGAGGGTCGACCGTTCCCGGTCAGGACTGGCTGAGACGAATGGTGGCGACGTAGGGGACCGGGCCGCCCGCTGGCGGCGGGCGATCGATGGAGGACAGCCCGCGGAGGGCCTTGGTGATGGCGCCCTCGAGTTCGGGCGGGGTGACTCCAGAGACGCTGACAACCTCCAGGTCGGCGGCCGCCCCGACCCTCACCTTGATGGAGAAGGCGAAGGCTTCCTGGGCGAGGGCCTTGTCCTGACGCAGGCGCCGCATGATCAGGTTCTTGATCGTGTCGGCGTAGGCGCGAGACGCGGCGTTTCCGGACGCGACGCCGCCGATCAGCGGCCCCTTGCCCGTTCCTCCCTGCCCTCGCGCTACGCCGGCGAACGGCGAGGACGAGGCGGTGGGATCCTGCAGCAGACTGGCGAGATCGCCGGCCGGCGGGTTGGTGCTGGTCGGCTGGGTCGCCGACAGCGGGTCGGGTTGAACGGTCTGGGGCGTTTCCTCGGGCTTGGTTTCGGTCTGTTGCTGAACCGGCTCGGGCGGCGGCGGGGGCGGCGGGGGCGGTTCGGAGATGTCGAACATCTCGACCTCCTCGGTCCGCACCCGATCCTCGACCTTGCCGAGGCCGAGCAGCCACCAGCACAGGGCCACGAGGACCAAGCCGCCGATCACCACCGCCGCCGGCGTCGTCCACCGTCCTGGTCTGGGGTTGGTTTTCATGCTGGGTTACTCAACAGGCGGCGATCAGGCTGCGGGCTTTTCGGCCGGCAAGCCGATCTTGGTGATCCCGACGCCCTTCACGACATCGAGAACCTCCATGACCTTGCCGTAGTCCGTCGCCGTATCCCCGCGGATGACCACCGGCACCTCGGGGTTCTCGGCGAAGCGCGCGCGCATGGCCTCGTCCAGTTCGGGCACGGTGGTCGGAGCGCCGTTGAGATAGACCTCGCCGGACGCCGCCACGCTGATCGCCTGGGTCTGGCTGACCTCGAGGGTCTGCCGGTTCGAGGCCTGGGGCAGGTCGAGCTCGATACCTGATACCTGGGCCGTCGCCATCAGGATGAACACGACGATCAGCACGTAGGCCAGGTCGAGCATCGGAACGATGTTGACCTCGTCGTAGATGGCGTCTTCGTCTTGGATCTTGGCCATGATCGCCCCCTACGCGCCGTACTGTTCGGCGAGACGCGCGACGAAGGTGTCGGCGAAGGAGCGGCTGGAAGCGTTGATCCGCTTAATCCGTGTAAGGATGATGTTATATCCAAACAGGGCGGGGATCGCGACGAACAGGCCGGCGGCGGTGGCCAGCAGGGCCGCGGCGACGCCCGGCGCGATCGAGTTGACGTTGACATTGCCCTCGGCCGCGATGGCCGCGAAGGTGATCATCACCCCGATGACCGTGCCCAGCAGGCCCAGGAACGGGCCGCCGGAAACCGCCAGGGTCAGAAGCACCATGCCGCCCGACAGCGCATAGGCCTGATCGGTGAGGACGCCGTCGATGCGGGCCTTGAGAGCTTCGATCGACCCGCCGCTGAACCGGGTCGCCCCGTTCTTGGCGCGAATATCGACCTCGTGCATGCCGGCCAGATAAATCTGCGACAGCGTCGAGTCCGGATCCAGCTGAGCTTCACCCCGCAGGGCCGTGCCGTTGATGTCCGAAGCCGAGACGTAGGCTTCCCTGAAGGCGGCGTTCTGCTTCTCGATCTTGCCGACCATCGTGGACTTGGTGACCATCACCCAGATGGCGATGGCGAGCAGGATTCCGCAGAGCCCGATCACCACCCAGCCTTCCAGCGTCACATTGGTGACGACGGTGACGAAGTAGCCCAGCTCGAACTTGCCCTTGCGGGTCGCCTCGGCGCCGAAGGTCACCAGGCCCCGGCCATTGTCCGACAGGGCCACCGCGCCGACATAGGGCGCGGAGCGCTCGGCGGCGGCGTAGCGAACGTTGTCGATCTGGCCAGTGAACCCTTGTCCGAGGACAAGATCCTCGGCGAGCGCCGGGGTCGTCCCCTGCCCGCTTCCGGCCAGCTTGCCGCCGACATAGAGGTCGATCATGCCGTTGGCGCGTCCGACCAGGGCCACATGGGTCCAGGTCCCGGACGTCAGCGGGGTCGCGCCGACGATCTGGACGCCGCCGACCTGAGCGACCACCTGGCCGCCCGCCAGGGCCAGGCTGAGCCCGCCTCCGCGCTGGGCCAGCGTGGCGTTCTGGGGCGAGGTCGGCTTGACCCACATCATCAGACTGAAGGGCGCGCCCGCCGCCGAGGCCAGGCTGGTCGAGGCTGCGATGCGGACCGGCGCGCCGGTCAGGTTGGCCGACTGGCCCGCGAAGCCCGGCGCGGTGGCGACCGTGCCGACCACGTCATTGCCATTGCGGGTGCGATCCTTGGCCCCGTCCGTGAAGTCCAGGACCAGCAGTTCGGAGGAGTCGAACACCGCCGATGAATTGGCCACCGACTTGGCGTCGCCGCCGTAATAGAGGTGATAGGTCTGGCTGGACCGGGGATCCAGGCCCATGCCCTTCACCCAGATCACGGCCAGGCCGGCCTTGGGATCCAGGCTCTCGACATAGTGCTCGACACGCTTGCCGTCGGGGCCGGTGACCCGCAGGTCGGAACCGTCCGCCTTCAGATCGTCGAACGCCACGGTCTGCTCGGAGAGCCGCAGGGCGAACGGGAAGGTCGGCGTCGTCGCGTCCAGACCCGCGCCCTTGGGCCCGGGATTGACCACGATTTCCTTGCGGATCTTCAGCTTATCGTCAAACCAATTGCTCTCAGCCGCCATCGCGGCATGAAAAGACGTAAAGGCCGAGAAGGCGGCGATCAAACCTAAGAGATGTTTCCTGTTCATTTTCCGCCTCAATACTTGACGCCAATTTTCACGTGCAGGCGAAGGTCGCCCACGTCGTCTGGAACGGGTGATCCGGAACCGCCGGGGTCTTCCTGGAACTGGTAGGCAAGGTCGAGCTGGCCATAGAGGGCCTCGCGCACCTCGAACCGGGTCGAGACCCCGACGCTGGCCAGCCAAAACTCGGACTCCTCTCCGGGCAGCGGCCGGTTCAGGAAGGTGCCGCCGCCCTCGGCGAAGACGCCCAGGCGCCAGTCGACGGCCTTGTCGACCGCCGCGCCGGCCCAACTCATCGGGACCTTGCGATTGACCTCGGCGGCGAGCCGGAAGCCGCTGTCGCCCAGCACCTCGGCCTCGCGGAAGCCGCGGACGCTGTTGGCGCCGCCAAGCACGAACTGTTCGTTGGAGATCAGCGGAACGGCCGACAGCTGCCAGTCGAACGACAGCTTGGCCTCCCAGTCTTCGGGGAACCGGCGGGTGTAGTTGGCCGCGCCCGACAGGAAGAAGAAGCTGGCCTCGGAATCGGCGCGCTTGCCGGGGCGGCTCTGGTCGCCCGGCTTCTGCGGATCGTCCGGCTGGCCGCCAAACTCGTCCTGGTCGCCAACGACGCCGTCGAAGGCGAAGGTGGCGCCCAGGGTGATCTCGTAGTTGGACTTGGCGCTGCCGCCCAGCAGCCGGTACTGGCCGGTGAACGGCAGGTAGGTGACCGGCGTGTCGAAGGTCAGCAGCGCGCCAGTGGCCGGATCGATCAGGCCGATCTGGTCCATGTAGTCCTTGAAGTCGAAGCCGAAGAGCAGCGACTGGACCGTGCCCTTGGGCGAACCGCCCAGGGTGTGAATGACGCGCGCGCCGGCCATGAAGCCGTCGCCCAGGACCGCCAGGCCGCCGATCGTGGCGACGTCGGTGTTGGACTGCACCGCGTAGGCCAACAGGCTGGTGCGGCCGTACCCGACCGGCGCGTAGTACGAGCCGGACCAGACCTGAATCTGGCTGGGCTCCTCGGGCGCGGTCTGGAAGAACAGGTTGGCGCTGTGGGCGCGCTGCCAGAGGTTGTCGTAATGCACCGAGGCGTTGGAGCGCCAACGCTCGGTCGACCGGTTGTATTGGTCGTTCAGCTCGACCGAAGCGCCCCAGGGACGCTTGTCCTCGACCATCAGGTCGACGTCGACGGTGCCGGGCGCCTGGCCGGCGCGAAACTCGGGCGTGATGGTGCGGGTGGGGCGGCTGTTGGCGTCGCCCAGTTCCTTCTGCAGGGACGGCACGTTGGGCACCGCGCCTTCGGCCAGGCCCGGCAGGGCGCTCTTGATCTCGCTGGGCAGCACGTAGCGGGCGCCGCGCACCCGCACCTGATCGACCTTGCCCTCGACCACCGCCAGCTTGACGATCCCGCTGCGGACGTCCTGCGCCGGCACCTCGACCACGACCGTGGCGTAGCCGCCGTCGCGATAGGCCTTCTCCAGCGCGCCGCGGGCGGCCTCGACGTCCGGCACGCCCTTGCCGAAGCCGGTATAGGGCGTCAGGGCCCGCTGGATGGCGACCGCGCCGAGCACCGAATTGCCCGAAACCTCGAATTCCATGACGTCGAAGCGCAGGTCGTCCTGCTCGCCGTTGGCCGTAGCGATCGGCGCGTCGGCGTCCTGGGCCAGGGCCGGCGCGGCGGCGCAAAGGGCGGCGACGGCCGAGGCGGCGCATAGCGCGCCGCGCAACGATGCGGACAAGACCTTGCTGCCATGGACCAAGACCATGGCGGTTCTCTCAGCGATCATTTCGCCCCCGACCTCAAAAACGCGACAGCGCCGGGGTGATGCGAAACCGACCGCCCCCGACCGATGGTCAGCTGCTATCAGTCGATTACGACAGCCGTAATACTATACTATAGTATAGAATGATTTGTTCTGGGTCATAAACGCAAATAAGCCCGCCTATATGCAGGCAAATCAGTGTCGAAACGTATATTATTCTCGATAATTACTACCATTAAGATAGTCGTATCGATCGATGTATCTGCAGTTTTAGATTGCGAGACCAATTAATGCTTGAAATTTAGCCACAGCGACGGACGTTTTGCTGACACCCAGCTTTTTCCTGATACCCGCGAGATGAAATTTGACGGTCGCCTCGGCGACCTCCAGTTCGCGCGCCACGGCCATGGCGGTCAGGCCGCTGGCCGTGAGGTGCAGGATCTCACACTCACGACGCGAAAGATCCGGAACCCGAATCTCGGGCGACAGCACCTCGCACAGCCGGGCGTGAAAACGCGATACCGCGACTTGCCAGCGATCGAGCCCATCGCCGGCGAAGGCGGACAACCCCGAGACAGTGCAGAATCCCGTCACCAGGGTCGCTCGCTGTATGGGCCCGCGCACCGACATCGACACGCCGCCCTCGATCCCCGCCGCCGCCAGCCGCGCCATCGCGTGGCGCGCCAGCCCACCCTGCTCGCCAGGCCATTCGGAGGTCGTCCAGCAAAACGGGCGGCTACGGCCAAGGGCATAGGGCTCCACGGGCCAGCCACGCCGAAAGGCGCCCTCGGCCAGCAAGGCCGACGCCGCGCCCTCCAGCGTGTGGCGCTCATAATCGTCGGCCTGGCCATGCCCCTCGATGAAGTGGCGGCAGGCAACGGCGTTGAAGCCGCTGTCCGTGGCGCTCAGTCCCAGCACGTCGAAACAGGCGGCGAAGTCGGACGTCGCGGCCAAGGCCTCGCCCAACGCCAGAGAAGAGCCGCTCGCGGCCCCGTCTGCCTGTCCGTGCTGTGCCATCATCATCGGAGCCTCCTGCCCTATGGACGAGGGCAGCCCGGCGGATGCGCAAAGAAAACGGCGGCAGGACCGACGAACGCCCGCGGGACTCGGCTTGAACTCAACCCAGGACGACGATGTCGCCGGGCAGCCGCACGATGCGGACATCGAGCGATCGGGCGAAATTCGTCAGGGCGCCGTCAATGCGGTCCAAGTGCACCACGCCGCTGACGCGCCGCGAGGCGAGGCCCTTGTCGCGCAGCACGATCCGCCCGTTGCGGTAGCGGTTGAGCTCGCCGATCACCTCGATCAGCGGCCGATCCTTGTAGACCAGTTGGCCGACCCGCCAGGCCGTCGTCTCCACGGTGTCGCGAACCTGGGTCAGCACCGCCTGGGCCCCGTCCAGGCTCAGCAGAGCGTTGGGCGCCAACGTGAAGTCCTGGTCGCCACGTCGCACCAGCATGTCGCCCTTCACGCACAGGACGCTGACCTGCGCGCCCTGCCGGCGCAACAGGAACTCGGCGGCGCGAGCCATGGCCACGGCCGCCCCGGCCTTGGCGACGAATTGGCCGGCCGACGGCGCGCCGCTCAGCGTCACCAGCACTTCGCCGCTCATCAGCTCCAGTCCGTTTCCGCTGGCCTGGCTCCAGACCCGCGCATGGGTGGCGGTGTTGAGTTCGGCCACCGCGCCCGGCGCGATCGCCACGCGGCGACGCTGCCCCTTCTCGGTGACGAGCACGATGCCCGGCTCGGCGTCCTGGCGTCGCGCCTCGCCGCCCAGATAGATGCTCGCGACGACGCCGGCGGCGATCAGGCCGCCGCCGCCCACCATGGCGCGGCGGGACATCAACGGTCGGCGAAGCGCCACGACCTTGGCGTCGCCGCTGGCCTGCAGCACCGGCCCCACCTGCGCCCACAGCCGGCGCGCGCGGTCGAACGCCCGCTCGGCGTCCGGCGAACTCGCCCGCCAACCGGCCAATCTTCGCAAGTCCAGTTCGGTCGCGCCCCCGGATTTCAGGCGTACGATCCAGGCGCGCGCCTGCGCGTCCAGATCCGCGCCTGGCTGCCCCCCGGGGATGTCGCGTCTAACGTCCATCATTCAGTGCTCGCGACCATTCTCTTATCTAGACGATCCATCGTCGGGATTTACGAAGCCAATCTTTTCCCGCGACGCCAAATGATCGGCGCAGTGATCCAGGGCGTATCTCAATTCCATCTCCACGGTCCGCTTCGAAAGTCCCATCGCCAAGGCGATGTCGGCGCAGGAGCGTCCATCCAGGCGAGCGGCGGCCAGGATCGCCCGGCGACGCGGCGTCAGCCGAGCCACCGCCTCTTCCAGGGCGCTCAGTTCCAGCCGCGCGATCGCGGCGCGCTCGGGTCCGGGCTGGGGATCGGGCAGCGCCAGGACGGCGTCGATGTCGATCGCCGAGGCCAGGCGAGCCCCGGCGCGCTTGCGGTCGATCGCGATGTTCATCGCCATGCGCGACAGGTAGGCCTTGGCGTCCCGGACCTGCCCCACCTCGCCTTCGCGCGACAGCCGCAACCAGGTTTCGTTCAGCGCCTCGTCGGCCAGGTCCTGCGAGCGCAGCCGCCCCCGCAGCCGCGTCCGCAACTCGGGATACAGCCGCATGAACCAGCCCATCAGCACGTCGCGGGTCATCGGCCCGGCAACCTGAACGGCATGGCCAGCTCGACCTCCACCGGCGCCGGGAACTGGCTTGGCACGCCCGGCATAGGTTCAGCCCGCCACACGGTCTCCAGGGCGGCGCGGTCCAGCGCGGGATCGCGCGAACGCTCCGCGATCCAGGCCTCCTCGACATTCCCCGTCCGGCCCACCCGAAAGCGCACGACCACAACGCCCTCGGCCCGGCGAGGGATCGCGTCGGCGGGGTAGCGACGGAAGGGTTTGATGTGCCTCTGCAACAAGCGCTGGTAGGCGTTGTCGGCCGCCGCGCCTTCGGACGACGCGCCGGCCAGGCCATCCAACGCGCCAGCCGCCTCGCCCGTCTGGACCGCTGGCGGAGCGGGCCGGGAAGCCTCGGGCGTCGCTATGCTTTCACCCCCTCCCCCGGGGGTGACGCCGTCGCCCGACGGTTCCGCCGACGCGCTTGGGGCCGCCTGCTGCCCGGCCGCTGGAGCCCCGCCCGACGCGGCCTCGACACGCCCGCCCCGGCGCGCGGTCTGCGGCGTCCCGTCGGCGTTAACCAGCAGCATGTCCATGGTCCAGGACCGTGGCTCCAGCCCCTGGCGACGCCCCAGGAACGACCACAGCATCGCCCCGTGCACCAGCAGGGTCACGCCAAGCGCCACGGCGACGCGGCTCGAACGTCCGCGCTTCCAGCCCGCCGACGCACCGCCCGGACTCCCGGTTCGAAACCTTACTCCTGTCCAGGTCGCCATCACATCGCGCTGATGCGCATCCTGATCGGTTGGGGCATGGCGCTGGGCGGCAGGCTGACCATGCGCAGTTCGACCAGCGCCTGCTCGATCAGCATCCGCGTCTCGGCCTGCTCCTCGGGTCCCACCGCCTCCAGGCGAGTGACCGCCCCGGAGGAATCCAGCCAGACATAGAGCTGCAGCTCGTACTTGCGGCCCTTGAGCGCGGTTTGGCCGCGCAGTTTGCGAAAGCACTCTTCCAGCAGCATCGAGCCGTACCAGGCGTAGTCGCTGGACCGCGCCTTTCCGATGACCGGCGCGGTAACCACCATGTCGTCCAGGCGCATGTCGGGCCGCGCGTCCGACGCGCGGCGCACCAGGGTGAAGGCGTCGCGTCGGGTGAAGCGCGGCGCCAACCCGGTGCCGACCAACATCTGATCCAGAGCGTCCTGCGGCGTCGAGGCGCTGACGGGGCGCGAAGTCAGGCCGTGGGCCAGGCGCTCGTCGTAATTGACGTGGAAGCCGGACTGCTCGGCCAGGCGCTCCAAGGCCTCGGACAGTGGAAGGCTTGGATAGGCATAGACCGCCGTCGCGACCGGCGACGCCATAGCGGGCGCGAACGGCGCCGCGATGGCGCACGCCAACGCGCACGCTCCCAACCCTGCACGAAAGGTAGACCTTGGCATCGGCACTGGCCCCGCAGAGCGCCGCGAAGCTCGCTTGTTAGCGCAGGATCTTCACGGATTTGCGACAACCACACAGCCGAAAAGTAGACCTTTCCAGGGTCAGCTGAGAGTCAGGACCGGCCGCCGGCCAAGCCGGACGTCGCGGAATCGGATTCGCTGCGGCGGACATAGTCCAAATCATCAACTGGCAGCTATTGTAAGCGCCAGACGGTAGAAGGGGCGGACCCGACAAAGCCCGCCCCCTTCGATGCTTGCGCCGGCCCGGTCACCCGACGAGGGCGGCTTCACCTGGATTTCAGGCGAATAGGAAGTGGTCGGCCGCCAGGCTCAACACCTGTACGTTTTGCAACGTCAGGGCAGTCGTAGCGTCCAGGGTGATCACCGCGCTGTTGCCCACCTGGGTGGTCACCGCCATGATTTCCTCGAAGCTGTCGAACGCCTCGCCCAGCGAGAACTCGATCACGTCGCGCGCGCCGCCGGCGACCGCGAAGTCGGTGATCGTGTCGCGACCGTAGCCCGCCTTGAACACGAAGACGTCCGCCCCCGCGCCGCCGACCAGGATGTCGTTTCCGCCCAGGCCATCCAGCCGATCCAAGCCCTCGGCGCCGACCAGCCAGTTGACCCCGCTGTTGCCGACAAGCTGGTTGTCCAGGCCGTTGCCCGTGCCGTTGATGGCGCCGGTTCCGGTCAGGATCAGGTTCTCGACGTTCTCGGCCAGCACGTAGGTCGTGCCGCTGCGGATGGTGTCGACGCCCTCGTCGGCGCCTTCCACGATCACGTCGCCGATCTGGTCGACCACATAGGTGTCGTCGCCCAAGCCACCGATCAAGGTGTCGGCGCCGGCCTTGCCGTCCAGCGTGTTGGCGGCGGCGTTGCCGGTCAGCACGTTGGCGGCGGAGTTGCCGGTGGCGTTGATGGCGTCGGCGCCGGTCAGGGTCAGATATTCCAGATAGTTGGCCAGGGTGTAGCTGACGCCCGACAGCACCCGGTCGAGCCCGGCGTTGCTGGCTTCGCTGACGATGTCGGCGATGTCGTCCACCACATAGGTGTCGTCGCCCAGTCCGCCCGACAGGGTGTCCGCGCCGGTCCCCCCGTCCAGGCGGTTGGCGGCGGCGTTGCCGGTCAGGATGTTAGCCAACGCGTTGCCCGTGCCGTCGATCGCCTCCACGCCGATCAGGGTCAGCCGCTCGACATTAGCGCCCAGGGCGTAGCTTATCGTGCTGCGCACCAGGTCGGTCCCCTCGCCCGCCGCCTCAACCACCAGGTCTCCCGCGGAGTCGATCACATAGGTGTCGCTCCCGAGACCGCCGGTCAGGGTGTCGGCGCCGAGGCCGCCGTCCAGGATGTTGGCCCCGCTGTTGCCGGTCAGCACGTTGTCCAGTGCGTTGCCGGTCCCCGCATAGCCGCCCGTGCCCGTGAGGATCAGCGCCTCGACATGATCGACCAACACAATGCTGCGCGCGCCCGTGACGGTGTCGTAACCCTCGCCCGCCGCCTCGACGATCACATCGCCGGCGTTGTCGACCACGTAGGTGTCGTCGCCCAGGCCGCCGGTCAGGATGTCAGCCCCGCTTCCACCGTTGAGGCGGTTGGACGCCGCGTTGCCGACGATCTCATTAGCGCCGGTGTTGCCCGTGCCGTTGATCGCCGCCGAGCCCGTCAGGATCAGGCGTTCGACATAGCTGGCCAAGGTGACTGTGACCGACGCCTGGACGGTGTCGTACCCGCCGCCGACGGCCGAGCTCTCGGTGATCCGGTCGCCGACGTCGTCGACCACATAGGTGTCGTCGCCCAGGCCGCCGATCATGCTGTCCGCCCCGGCGCCGCCGTCCAGCAGGTTGGCGGCGGCATTGCCGGTCAGCACGTTGGCCAGGCCGTTGCCCGCGCCGTCGATAGCCGCCGCGCCTGTCAGGGTCAGTTGCTCCACATTGGCGGTCAGCGCGTAGCTGATCGCCGACAGCACTAGGTCCGTGCCCTCGCCGGTCTGTTCGATCACCAGGTCGCCCGCGTCGTCGATGACGTAGGTGTCATTGCCCAGCCCGCCGATCAGGCGGTCGGCGCCGAGGCCGCCGTCCAGGCGGTTGGCGCCGACATTGCCGGTCAGCAGGTTGTCGCCGGCATTGCCGTAGCCAGTCAGGCCGGAGGTCCCGGTCAGGATCAGGTTCTCGAGATTGGCCCCCAGCGCGTAGTTGCTCAGCGTCGTGCGGACCGTGTCGATCCCCTCGCCCTCGCGCTCGATGACCACGTCCGTGGTGGCGTCGACCCCATAGGTGTCGTCGCCCAGGCCGCCTTCCATCGTGTCGGCCCCGGTCAGGCCGTCCAGCAGGTTGTTGGCGGCGTTGCCGATCAGGATGTTGGCTCCCGTGTTGCCGGTGGCGTTGACAGCCTGGTCCCCGGTCAGGGTCAGGCGCTCGACATTGACCGCCAGCACATGGCTGACCGAGGCCAGCACCGTGTCCACGCCCTGGTTCGTGCTTTCGACCACAGTGTCGGCGGCCTCGTCGACGACATAGGTGTCGTCGCCCAGGCCGCCGACCATGCGATCGGCGCCGAGACCGCCGTCCAACCGGTCGTCGCCGGCCAGACCGTTCAAGGTGTCGTTGCCGCCGTCGCCGAAGATCGCGTCAGCGTTGGCCGTGCCGTTCAGGGTCTCGGCCGCGGCCGTGCCATTGATGATCACCGGCACGATCGTCAGCGACACCTGGGCCGAGGACGAGCCGCCCGCCCCGTCCGACATCATGTAGGTGAAGGACGCCGAGCCTACATAGCCGGCCTTCGGCGTGAACACCGCCGCTCCGCCCGACAGCGCCACCGTGCCGTTCACCGCGTCGGCGACGCCGACGATGGTCAGGGTCGCACCGGCGTCGATGTCGGTGTCGTTGGCCAGCAGCGCCGCCGACAGGGTCAGGACAGCGCCCGAGGTGACGACAAGACCCGTATCGGCGTTGGCCGTCGGCGCGTCGTTCACCGGCAGGATCGACAGCCGGAAGAAGGTCGGCGTCGACGCCTGGCCGTCCGAGGCGGTCAGCCGCACATCGACGGCGCCGTTGAAGTTCTGTGGCGGCTGGCCGGAGAAGGTCAGGTGGCCGGCGTCGAACACAAGCCAGGCCGGCAAGGGCGAACCGTCGGATAGGTGGGCGCTGTAGGTCAGGCCATCGCCGTCGACATCGGCGAAGGCGCCGGCCGGCAGGGAGAAGCTGAAGGCCTCGTCCTCGTTGGCGTCCTGCTCGGCGACAGGCGTCGCCAGGTACGGCGCGTCGTTCACCGGCGTGATGACCAGTTCAAAACCCGTCTCGATCGACTGGCGCCCATCGGTGGCGGCGACCAGCACGTCTATCGCGCCGTGGAAGTCGGCCGGGGGCGTGCCGAAGAAGACGCCGTTGGCCGGGTTGAAGCTCATCCAGGCCGGCAACGGTGAGCCATCGGCTAGGCGCGCCGAAAGAGTCAGGGCGTCGCCGTCGATGGCGTCGAAGGTGTCGCCGGGGACCACGAAGCTCCAGCTCGCATCCTCGGCGCTTGACTGGTCGGCCAGCGGATGGGCGACCACCGGGGTCTCGTCGACATCGGCGATGGTCAGGCGGAAGCCCGACTGAGCCGTGGCCGAACCGTCCGAGGCGGTGACGACGATGTCCAGACTGCCGGCGGCGCTATACGGCGGCGTGCCGGAGAAGGTGGCGGTGGCCGCGTTGAACACCAACCAGGCGGGCAAGGCGGCGCCGCCCTGCAGCGTCGCCGTCAGGGTCAGGGCGTCGCCGTCGCGATCAGCGAAAGCGCCGGCCGGCAAGGCGATGACCAGCGACTGGTTTTCGACACCCTGCCGGGGACCGATGGCCGACACCGCTTCGGGGGCGTCGTTGACCGGCGTGATGACCAGGTCGAACACGTGATCCGTCGACAGCGCGCCGTCCGAGGCCGTCAGCTTCAGGCCGATGGTCCCGTTGAAGTCGGCCGGCGGCGTTCCGGTGAAGCGGCGGCCGGCGGCGTCGAACGACAGCCAGGCCGGCAAGGCCTGTCCGTCGGCCAGCTTGGCCGTGTAGGTCAGGGCGTCGCCCTCGACGTCGACGAAGGTTCCCGCCGGCACGACGAAGTCCACCGGCGCGTCCTCGGGCGAAACATGCGGCGCCAGGGGCGCGGAGACGCGCGGGGCGTCGTTGACCGCCGCGACGTTCAACGTCGCCACCGCGCTGGCGGTGCGGCCCGTTATGTCGACGACGTCGTAGCTGAACCGCGCCACGCCGTTGAAATCGGCGCCGGGCGTGAAGATCACGTTGCCCACGCCGTCCAGCACCGCCGTCCCGCCGTTCAGGGCGGTGACCCCGGTCAACTGGATGGTCTGGCCGTCGGGATCGCTGTCGTTGACCAGCAGGGTCAGGATCGGGATGACCAGGACAGTGTCCTCGACCGCGGCGAAGGCGTCGTTCGTCGGCCGCGGCGCGTCTTCCACGGCCTGGATATCGACGAACACCGTGCCCTGCACGTCAGGACCGTGACCGTCCGAGATCGTGTATCGGAAGCTTGTCCGGCCGTTCTGGTCCGCCGCTGGCGTGAAGCGGATCAGGCCGTCCTGCGTCAACTCGACGCCAAAGCCCGACACGCCGGTGAAGGTCACCGCGTCGCCGTCCAGGTCCAAGTCGTTGGCCAGCAGGTCGGCGGGGTCGATCGTCAGCACGCCGTCCTCCACCATGCCGAAGCCTTCGTCGATCGCGGCGATCGGCAGGTCATTGGTCGGCAGGACGTCGACCGACACGAACGCCGTGCTCTCGGCGCCCGCCGCGTCGCGCAGCGTGTAGGTGAAGCCGCCATTGCCGAAGTAGTCGGCGCGCGGCGTGAAACGAATAACGCCGTCCACCAGCGACACCGCGCCATTCACAGGATCGCCCACCGAGACCACCGAGATCGCGTCGCCATCGATGTCGCTGTCATTGGCCAGCAGGCCGGCGGCCACGATGTCGATCGGCGTGTCTTCAAGGGTCTCGTAGCCGCCGTCGGCTCGGGCCACCGGCGCATCGTTCACCGCCGCGAAGGTGATGACGACATTGCGGTACTGCGCGGCGTTGGCGCCGGCCAGATCCGCGTCGGTGGGCGAGACCATGCGCCCGTCGGTGATCTGGTAGGCGAAGCGCACCTCGCCGAAGTAGTCGCCGTCGGGCGTGAACGAGATCCTGCCGTCAGGCAGCAGGAAGGCACGACCGTGCGGCACGACCTGCTGGATGCCCACGAAGCTGATGGCGTCGCCGTCAGGGTCGCTGTCGTTGGCCAGGAGCTGCGCGGCCGAGACGATCACGGGCTGGTCCTCGAAGCCCGTGAAGATGTCGATGCCGGTCACCGGAGCGTCGTTGTCCGGCGTCACGGTGATGCGGATCTGCCCCACCGTGGTTCCGTCGGCGTCGTCGGTGACCTGGTAGGTGAAGACGTCTACGCCGTCGAAATTGTGGTTGGGCGTATAGCGGATCTGATCGCCATCGATCGTGATCACACCGTGAGCCGGTTGGCTGATCGACACCAGGCGCAGCGGATCGCCGTCCACGTCGCTGTCGTTGGCCAGCACGTCCGCGGCGGTGAAGGTCAGGACCGTGTCCTCCACCGTGGTGAAGGTGTCCTGGCGCGCCACGGGCGGATCGTTGACCGGTTCGACCCGCAGGTCGACCGTCGTGGTGTCGCCGCCGTCGCGACCGTCGGTGATAGTGTAGGTGAAGCTGTCAGGGCCGGAATATTGCGGATCCGGTGTGTAGACCAGCCGGTAGTGGTCGCCGACCGGCGCGCTCAGCACATGGTCGCTGACCACGCTGCCGACGCCGTCGTTGGCTGTGACTGTCACCGTCAGCTGACCGGGGAAGTTCAACGGCGGCGTGCCGGTCAGGCCGCCGGTCGCTGGGTCGAGCGTCAGCCAGCTGGGCAGGGCCTGGCCGTTCGCAAGGGTGGCCGTGTAGACGATCGTTCCGGTCAGGCCGGCATGGGCGCTGGCCGGGGGAACGAAGCCATAGGGCACGGCGACCAGTTCGACCTGGCCGTGTTCGGGCTGGGTGAACGAGACGAAGCCGATCGGGTCGTTCTCGTCGTCGTGATCGTTGGCCAGCAGGGTCGCCAGGCTGACGCTGAGCGTCGTGTCCTCGTCCAGGGTGAAGGAGTCGGCGCCGGCGTCGGGGGCCTCGCGCTGCGGCAGCACATTGACCACGGCGACGGCCCAGTCGGCGCTGACTGCGTCCTTCAGGTCGTGGGCCTTGTAGCGGATGGCCAGCGAGCCGAAGAAGTCTTCCGGCGTGCGGATCTCGATGTCGTCGCCGTTGCGGATCAGCATCGCGCCGCCGCTGAAGGTGATGGGCGGATCGACCGCCAGCTCGAAGATGGCCGTGCTCTGCCGGGCATCGCCCGTTTCCGCGTCAGTCCATTGGGCGGTCAGGCGGATAGCCAGCTCGCCGACATAGTGGTCGGGCGCGTCGCCGCTGAAGGTCAGGGTGGCGGCGTCGAACGACATCCAGGTCGGCAGGGTCGAGCCGTCGGCCAGGACCGCGACGATCGCCGCCCCCGGTCCAGCCGCCAGCAGGCTTTCCGCCACTGTCGCATGGACCGGGGCCCGCGCGGCGTAGTCGGTGTTCAGGTCGCCGCCGGCGAGCTCGATCAGCGGGTCGACCACCAGCTCGAAGGCGTATGTGGCCTGGCCGCCGTCCGGCTCGACAGCCGTGACGACGATGTCCAGTCGGCCGACATAATAGGCTGGCGGCGTGCCCTGCAGGGTCCAGGTTTCGGTGTCGAAGGTCAGCCAGCTGGGCAGCACGTCGCCATTGGCCAGGGTAGCTTCCACCTCGGCGTTCACTGTCGCGACCAGGGTCTGCGGATCGACGACCAGCGAGACGGGCGCGGGGGCGGCGCCCTCGGCGGTGACCGGGATGGTCAGCACCAAGTCGCGGACGACGGTCAGCACCGCGCCGGTGGCCGGGTCGGTCTGGGCGATCGTCAGCGTCAGGTCCAGGTCGCCGACCAGTCCCTCCGGCGGTGTTCCCGCCACCGTCCAGGTCGCGGCGTCGAAGGTCAGCCATTCCGGCAGCGTCGCGCCCGACGCCAGGCTCAGCACCGCGCCGCCGGCGGGCGGGGCGAAGTCCGCCACCTCCAGGTCATGGGTCAGCACCGTGCGCTGGGAGAAATCGTTCTCCAGCACGCCCATCAGCTCGAAAGCGCTGAAGTAGATCACGTCGCCTTCGGGATCGCCGTCGTTAGCGAAAGCCTCGAAAGCCGACAGGAACAGCGGCAGGTCCTCGAACCCGCTGACCACGTCGTCGACCACCGTCGGGGCGTCATTGTCGGGGTTGATAAACAGGCGAACCGTGGCGCGGTCGTACCCACCCCGGCCGTCCGAGATCCAATAGTCGAATGAAGCCTCGCCATTGTAGTTGTTGCGCGGATCGAAGGCGATCTTGCCGTCCGCGGTCCAGCTGACCTCGCCGTTCTCCGGATAGAGATCCAGGCGATCGATCACCAGCACGTCGCCGTTCGGGTCGGTGTCGTTGAGCAGCAGGGTGGACGGATCGATGATCAGGACTTGATCCTCGATCGTCTCGAAGCCGCCGTCATCGACGGCGTTGGGCGGATCGTTGAGCGGAACCACGGTGATGACCGCAGAACCGGTGGCGGCCGCGCCTCGATCGTCGGTGACGGTGTAGGTGAAGGTCGCCTCGCCGAGGTAGCCGGCGGCGGGGGTGAACACCACCATCCGGGTCGGCACGCCGCTAACCATCACGGTCTCGACCACGGCCGAACCCTGGGTTCCGGGGCCGACGTCGACGAAGATGATCGCGTCGCCCTCGGGATCGACGTCGTTGCCCAGCAGTTGGGCCACCGAGACCATGACCGGCTGGCCCATGCGGGTGGTCAGCTTGTCCTCGCCCGGGCGCGGCGCGTCGTTGACGCCGACGATCTGCAGCTCGACTTGGGCCGTGGCGGTCAGGCCGTGGCCGTCGCTGATGGTGTAGCGGAAGCCGGCGAAGCCGTAGTGGTCGGCGTTGGGCGCAAACAGCACGCCGTTCGCCGTGATGGTGGCCTTGCCGTTGCTGCCCATCATGAACAGATCGGGATAAAGATCGTCGCCCTGGGCGTCGATCATCGGCTTGAGGTCGATGATCGTCAGGGAGTCGCCATCGACATCGCCGTCATTGCCGAAGATCGCGCTGAACGGGATCAGGAACGGCGTGTCTTCGTAGCCGTAGTAAACGCCGTCATCCGCCGCCTTGGGCGCATCGTTGACCGGGCGAATGATGACCTCGGCCGTCGCCGTCGACTCCCGGCCCCGACCGTCGGTGACCGTGTAGTCGAAGAAGGCGCTGCCGTGGAAATCCTGGGCGCCGGTGAACACCACCGAACCGTCGGCCTGGAGCACCGCCGTGCCGTGGACCCCATTGCCCACCGACAGGATCGTCAGGCCCGGATCCTCGGTCGTGGTGTCATTGCGGGTCAGCAGGTGGGCGGAGATCGCGTAGGGCACGTCCTCGTCTGCCCAGCGCACTAGGTCGTCGACCGCGTTGAAGCGGTCGTTGCGGTAAAGGTATTCCAGGTCCTCGCGGTCCCAAACCATGCCGTCGGCGAACACCACCGCCTCGATGCCCGAGGCCGCGCCCACGAAGTGGTTCTTCACCGTCAGGGTGTCGATCAGGAAGCCGTCGTCGTGCTCGATCTCCAGGAGCAGGTCGTCGCCCAGACGCACGACGCTGATGTCGGCCACTCGGACGTCGGCGTCGAACACCACGCGGTCGACGTCGCCGGCCGCGCCCAGTTCCTCGACGGTGTCGTCGTAGGAGTCGAAGCCGAAGCGATAGGTGTCCGACCCGCCGGCGCCGGCCAGCAGGTCCAGGCCGAACCCGCCCTCGAAATCGTTGTCTCCGGCGTCGCCGCGCAGCACGTCGTTGTAGTTGGAGCCGACCAGGGCCTCTATACCCGACAAGGCGTCGCCCGCCGCGTCGCCGCCCGTGCCTAGTCCCGTCGCCAAGTCGACCGCGACGGCCACGGCCGCGTTGGCGTAGTCGGCGGTGTCGAAGCCGCCGCCGCCGGCGATCAGGTCGGCCCCGGCGGCGCCGCGCAGGATATTGTCGCCGCCGTCGCCGATGATGGTGTCGTCGTGATACGAGCCGTAGACGATCTCGATGCCTGAGAACGTGTCGCCCTGGGCGTCGCCGCCGCCGGCCGTTTGGCCGGACATGTCGATCACCACCGCCTCAGCCGAGCCGGTGTAGTCGGCGATGTCGATACCGTCGCCGCCGATCAGCACGTCGCCCCCGCGCCCGCCGACCAGGATGTCGTCTCCGCCTAGGCCGCGCAGCACGTCGTCGCCGCGCCCGCCGCTGAGGCGGTTGGAGCCGCCGTCGCCTTCCAGGATGTCGGCCTCGATCGAGCCGATCAGGTTCTCGATCCCCGTCAGCACGTCGCCGGTCGCCGCGCCGCCGCCAGCCGTACCGCCCGCCAGCGAGACGGTCACACCGGCCGCCGAGGCGTTGTAGTCGGCCGTATCAATCCCCGCTCCGCCGTCCAGAAGGTCGCCCCCCAGACCGCCTTCGAGGGTGTCGTCGCCCTCGCCGCCGATCAGGGTGTCGGCGCCGTCGCGACCGAACAGTTGGTCAGCGCCACCGCCGCCGTCCAGGCGGTTATCAGCGGCCGTGCCCAGCAGTTGGTCGGCGAAGGTCGAGCCGTCCGCGGCCTCGATGCTGGTGTAGATGTCGCCCTGGGCGTAGCCGCCCTGCCCAACCCGGCTCTGCAGGTCGACGCGGACCCCGATGTTGGACGTGGCGAAGCCGACGGTGTCGTAGCCGTCGCCGCCGTCGATCTTGTCGGCGCCGTCGTTGCTGGCGATGTAGTCGTCGCCGCCCCGCGCGAAGATGTCGTCATCCCCAGCGCCGGCCTCGAAGCGTTCGCCCTGGGCCGTGCCGATCAGCAGGTCGCGTCGGGCCGAGCCGTTGATCGTCGCGGCATGAACAGCCGAGACGCTGGCTGTGATCGTGCCGACGTCGGTGGCGTCCAGCTCGTCCTTCATCGTGTAGCTGAGCGTCAGCGGGCCGGAATAGCCGAGCGGCGTCTCGACGACGATGAACTCGTTCTCGTAGATCGACACCGTGCCGACGCTCGGCGCCTGGGCCGAGACGAAGGACAGCAGGCTGGCATAGTCCCGCGGGTCCAGGTCGATGTCGCTGTCGTTGGCCAGCAGGTCGGAAATCCGCAGCACCAGCGGCGCGTCGAGGCTGGTGGCCCCAGCGTCCGGCGCGGCGGTGGGCGCGTCGTTGATCGACAGCACATTGACGCGGACCACGCCCTGGTCCGTGCCGTCGGCGTCGTCGGTCACGATGTAGCGGAATTCCTTGACGCCGTGGCTGTTGGCGGCCGCTCGGAAACGGATGACTCCGTCTTCGCCCAGCGTCACCGTTCCGACCCGCGGGTCGATCGACACCGACAGGATGCGCAGCAGGTCGCGGTCGATGTCGGTGTCGTTGGCCAGCAGCACCGACACCGGGATTTCCAGCGTCACGTCCTCGTAGGCGCTCAGCTCGTCGAGCCCGGCCTCGGGCGGCGCGTCGCCGACAGGCTGGATATAGAGGGTGACCAGGGCGTCATCGACGGCGCCCGCGCCGTCGGACACGACATAGCGGAAGGACGCCTCGCCCCAGTAGTTCTCATCCGGAGTGAACAGCACATGGCCTTCGGCGGTGATCGACACCGTGCCGTTGGTGGCGAACGACACCGACGACAGCGTCAGGCTCGGGCTGTCGATGTCGCGGTCGTTGGCGACCAGCCGGGCGAAGTCGATCAGGAACGGCGTGTCCTCGGTGGCCGTCAGGAAGTCGACGCCGTTGTCGCTATAGGACTCGTCGCGGGCGGCGGGATTGTCGTTGACCGGATTGACCTGGACGTTGACGTGCGCCGAGGTGAAGCCGCCCTGGCCGTCGGTGACCTCGTAGTTGAAGCCGCCCAGGCCGTAGAAGTTGTCGTTCGGCGCCAGATAGATGGAGCCGTTCTCCAGCAGGGTTGCCCGGACGCCGGCTGCGCCATAGACCCGGGTGATGACCAGCGGTTCGCCGTCATGCTCCAGGTCGTTGGCCAGGAGCAGGTCGGTCGCGAAGAAGACCGGCACGTCCTCCTCTAGCGTCAGGTTGTCCAGTTGCGGCTCGGGCGGATCATTGACCGGCGAAACCTGCAGCGAGACGGTTGAGGTGCTGGTCCCGCCGTGGCCGTCCGAGAGGGTGTAGGTGAACGAGGCCGGACCGTAATAATAGGGCGTCGGCTTCAGGGTGATCAGGCCCCGCTCAAGGTCCAGCGATACGGTCATGTGCGCGCTGGCCCCGACCGAGACGATCGCGATCTGGTCGCCGTCGACGTCGCTGTCGTTGCCGGTCAGGGCGGAGACGGCGATAGTCAGCTCGCCGCCTTCCTGGACCAGGAAGCCGTTGTCCGGCCGCGCCACCGGGTTGTCGTTGACCGCCGTGACCGTCAGCGACACCGTCGCCTCGGCGCGCCCGCCTTCGGGCGTGTTGGCCACGTAGCGGAACGAGGCCGGGCCCACATAGTTGGCGCTGGGCGTGAAGGTGATCTCGCCGTTGCTCGATAGCGAGACGTTGCCGTGCGCGGCGTCCAGCACCTGGGAGATGACCATCAGGTCGCCGTCGAAGTCGTTCGACAGCAGCTGCTCGACCCGAATGGTGATGAAGCCGTCCTCGGCCACCACCGCGCCGCTGTCGTCGGTCGCCGAGGCCGGTGGCCGCACGCGCACCTGCACCGTCGCGGTGGACAGGCCGTTGTGACCGTCCGAGATCGTGTAGTCGAAACTGGTCAGTCCGGTGAAGGTGGGGTCCGCCGTGAAGGTGACGTTGCCCAGCGCGTCCAGGGTCGCCACGCCGTTGCGGACGTCGGACAGGGCGACGATCTTCAGGACGTCGCGATCGCCGTCATGGTCGTTGCGCAACAGCGACGGGGCCGAGATCAAGGTCGAGCGGCCCTGGACGACGCTGTACAGCCCGTCGTCCTCGGCCACCGGGATGGCGTTCTCCAGCAGGTTCAGCACGTCCGTCATCGTCCACCGGACGCCGTCGGCGAACACGATCTCCTCGATGCCCGAGGCGGGGCCGGACAGGGTGTCGAGGATGACCAGCTGGTCGTCCGGCGCGCCGGCGAAGGTGATCAGGATGTCGTCATCGCCTTTGTAGAAGCGGCTGACCGAGGCCTCGGTCGAGGCGAAGTCAACCTCGACGATGTCGGTTCCCGTGGCGCTGCCGCGATCCTCGATGGTGTCCGCGCCGGAACCATGGCCAAAGCGGTAGGTGTCCGAACCGACGCCGCCCGACAACCAGTCGCGGCCGCCCAAGCCCGTGAGGACGTCGGCCTCGTCGAAGCCCCAGATATGCTCGTCGCCCGCCGTCGCCGCGCCTTGCAGCACATGCTGGCGCAGGGTTTCGACCGTCCAGACCGTGCCGTCGGCGAAGGCGATGGTCTCGACCCCGGAGGCGTCCTTCGAGAGGGTATTGGCCAGCAGCAGCCGGTCGCCCACGCCCGAGAAGGTCAGGATCAGGTCCACGCCGTCGGGCGGGCTGCGCTTGATAGACACGATGTCGGCGGCGGAATAGCCGGTGATCGTCAGGCGGTCGCCGGCGGTGGAGCCGGTGTCGAGGATCCGGTCGTCGCCGTCGCCCCGCGCGTACAGATAGGAGTCGTCTCCGCCGCCGCCGTCGATGACGTCGTCGCCATGCCCGCCCGCCAGGCTATCAGCGCCGCCGGTGCCCAGGATGTGGTCGCCGCCGTCGGTGACGTTTCCGGTCACCAGCCTGGCGCTGACCTCGGCCATGGACAGGCTGATCGCGCCGTCGGCGAAGCGGATCGTCTCGATGTTGTCGGCGTAGCTGTCGGCCAGGCCGTTGATGATGGTGATGGTGTCCGACGACCCGGCGAAGGTGATCACCAGGTCGGTCGAGGTGGAGTCCAGACGTCGGAACGCGGCCTGGTCGGCGGTGTAGCCCCGGATCTCTAGTGTGTCGGCGTCGCCCCCGCCGTTGTCGTCGACGATGTCGCTTCCGTCGCCCAGCGTGAAGACGTAGGTGTCGGGCCCATAGCCGCCTGACAGGCGGTCGTCGCCGAGCCCGCCGGTGAGAAGGTCAGCCGCGTCGGTGCCCCCGATGATGTCGTCGTTGGACGTGAAGGCGCCCTCGATCACCCGCACGCGCACCTGGGCCTCGGTCCAGACCGTGCCGTCGTCGAAGACGATCTGCTCGATCACGCCGTTGCCGGAGAAGTAGCCGCGCAGGGTCAGCACGTCGGCGCTGGCCGCGAAGCGCAGGACCAGATCGTTGCCCAGACGCGACAGGGCGACTTCTTCGGGCGTGAAGTCCTCGAGGCGCAAGCTGTCGGCGCCCCAAGTGTCGTCGACGATGTCGCGACCGTCCCCGCGACCGAACACATAGGTGTCATCGCCGTAGCCGCCCGTCAGCCGGTCGTTGCCCGCCCCGCCGCCCAGCGTTTCGGAGGCGTCGGTGCCCAGCACCACGTCGTCGCCGTCGCTGACCTGCGAGGCCAGGGTCGCGGCGCGGATCTGGGCGATGTCCCAGACCGTCCCGTCGTCGAACACCAGGTGCTCGATGGTGTAGGTGTCGGAGTCGAAGAACCGTCGCAGGGTCAGGGTGTCGGTGGCCACCTCGAACCGCAGCACGATGTCCTGGCCCAGGCGCGAGACCCTCATGTCCTCGACCGCCAGGCCGTGGATGACCACCCGGTCGTCGCCATAGCCGCCGTCACGCACGATGTCGTGGCCGCCGCCGGCCGAAAACACATAGGTGTCGTCGCCATAGTCGCCGATCAGCAGGTCGTCGCCCAGACCGCCGTCCAGCACGTCGTCGTCGCCCGAGCCGAAGATCGTGTCGTCGCCGGTCGTCGTGGCGCGAGCCAGGGCCAGGCCGCGAATGTGCTCGGCCGTCCAGACCGTGCCGTCATCGAAGGTGATCTGGTCCACGGTGGCGTAGTCGTCGAACAGCCGGGCCAGGGTGACGCCGTCGTTCGAGCCCACGAACCGCAGGAGCACATCCTGGCCACGACGGCTGACGATGACCTCTTCGGGCGTGTAGCCGTGCAGGATCAAGGCGTCAGGATCATCGAAATCGTTGCCCGCTTCGCGGATCAGATCGCGGCCGTCGCCCCGGGTGAAGGTGTAGGTGTCGCCGCCGTAGCCGCCGGCCAGAACGTCGTCGCCCAGGCCTCCAGCCAGAGTGTCAGCATAATCGGTGCCGAGAATCTGGTCGTCGCCCGTCGTGGTCTGAAGCGATAGCACCGCGTCCCAGACCTGCGCCCGGGTCCAGGTCGTACCGTCGGTGAACTCCACCCGTTCGATGGCGTCGGACCAGGAATCCTCGAAGAAGTTGCGCACCGTCAGGACATCGCTGGACCCGGCGAATCGCATGACCAGGTCATTGACCTGCCGGGCCATGGTGACGTCGGCCGGCACGTAGCCAATGATCTGGATACGGTCCTCGCCGCCGCCGTCATCGAAGATCACGTCACGGCCAGCACCGGCCGCGAACACATAGGTGTCGTCGCCGCCCAGACCGGACAGGACGTCCGATACGCCAGCGCCGCCGGCCAGGGTGTCGTCGGCGTCCGATGGCAGGCCGTTGCTGGCCCGCGCGCGCGCGTCCTGGATCGTCCAGACCGTGCCGTCGTCGAAGACGAAGGACTCGACGCCGAAATTGACCTCGGTCTCGGACCATTCGTCGAAATACGAGTCGTCGCGGATCCGCAGCACGTCGTCCGTGCCCAGGAAGCGCAGGATCAGGTCGTCCTCGAATCGCTCGACCGCCACCTCCGCTGGGATGAAGCCGTGTATGACGACGGTGTCGAACTCGTAGGAATTGTCCTCTTGGATGCGGTCCATGCCGTCGCCGCGCGTGAACACATAGGTGTCCTCGCCGCCGCCGCCCGCCAGGAGATCCGCGCCCGCGCCCCCGGTCAGGGTGTCGGACACCCCGTCCCGCCCACGGATGATATCGTTCCGGGCCGTGGCCTGGGCCGCCAGCACGTCCTGGGTCACCTGGTCGAACGACAGCACCGTGCCGTCGTCGAACCGCACCTCGCCCACAGGCCCGACCTCGGAGCGGGTGAAGACGTCGGTCAGGATGACCAGGTCGTCAGTGCCGGAGAACCGCACCAGAATGTCGTCACCCGCCCGGGTGAACGTCACCTCCGATGGCGTGTAGCCGTGCAGGATCAGCGCGCCGGTTCCGTAGTTGTAGATCGTGTCCTGGCCGTCGCCGCGCTGGAAGGCGAAGTCGTCCAGGTCGCTCTGGCCCACAAGGATGTCGTCGCCCAGCCCGCCGGTCAGGACGGCCGGCTCGTAGGTGCCGACGATCTCGTCGTCGCCGGCAGTGACCTGGGCCGCCAGGATGCCGGCCCGGATATCCGCGATCGACAGCTCCGTACCGCCGTCCAGGACGATGCGCTCGATGTTGAACTCGAGATCGCCGGAAAAGCCGCCATGGACCACCAGCCTGTCGTCGCTGGTGGTGAAGCGGATCACCAAATCATCGCCGACCCGGCTGAACACCAGTTCGGCTTCGGCATAGTCTTCGATTCGAAGGGTGTCGACGCCTGCCGATCCGCCTTCCCAGACCGACAGGTCGGCGTCGAACACCACGTCGCGCCCGCCGCCGCGCGCGAAGATGTAGGTGTCGTCGCCCAGGCCGCCCGACAGGACGTCGTTGCCGGTTCCGCCCGTCAGGAGGTCGGCCTCGTCCGTGCCAAGGACCACTTGGTCGCCGTTGGCGATGGCGTCGGCCTCGACCTTGGCCTGCATATCGTCGAACGACCACAGCGTGTCGTCCTCGAAGGCCATCTGCCAGCCGGGATTGGAGGCGAACTGCAGGATGCGCAATTCATCCGTCGAGCCGGCGAACCGCACGATCAGGTCGCCGAGCTCGGCGATCAGGGTCACCTCGGACGGCAGGTAGTCCTCGATCAAGACCCGGTTGAAGCCCCATGTCGGCGGCTCGACCGACAAGAGACCGATCTCCCCGCCGCCGCCCTCTTCGCCGCCGCCGTCGCCCTCGCCATAGTCGAACACCACGTCCTGGCCATCGCCGCGTCGGAACACGTAGATGTCCGCGCCGCCGCGTCCGTCCAGATAGTCGTCGCCGAGCCCGCCGATCAGCGTGTCGTCGTCATCGAGACCGAAGATCTGGTCGTCGCCCGCGGTGGCCTGGCCATCGAACACCTGCTGGCGCACGTCCTGGAGGCTCCAGACGTCGCCGTTGTCGAAGACGACCTGCTGCAGACCCTCGTACAGCGCGTCGCGGATCACGATTTCATCGGTCGTGCCCGCGAACCGGATGATCAGGGTGTCGCCATTCGACGACAGCCGCAGTTCCGACGGCAGGTAGCCAACGATCTCGAGAACGTCGCCGGGCCGTTCCACGCCGTAGCCCGGCTCGATCGTGTCGCGGCCGTCGCCGCGCGTGAACACCACGGTGTCTCCGCCGACGCCCGTGACGATCAGGTCGTCGCCCAGCCCGCCCTCGAAGCGCTCCTCGACCTCCGTGCCGATGATATTGTCCGCCCCAGCGGTCTGGGCCTGGCCCAGCAGGTGGGCCAGGATGTCGGCCTGGGTCCACACCGTGCCGTCGTCGAACGTGAAGAGGTCGACGCCATTGCCCTCGCCCAGCGCCCCGCCGATCACCGTCACCTCGTCCGAGGTTCCCGGGAAGCGGACGATCAGGTTGTCCTGGTCTCGGACCACCGACACTTCCGACGGCAGGTAGCCGTGGATGCGCAGCTCGTCAGCTTGAGACGAATAGCCGTAATATTCCTCGTCCACCACGTCGCGGTCGTCGCCGCGATTGAACACGTAGACGTCCGTGCCGCCGCCGCCGCGCAGGATGTCGTTGCCACCGCCGCCGGCCAGGGTCTCGTCGTCGTAGTTGCCTTCGATGATGTTGGGGCCGTCCAGGGCCACAGGCTGGGGCAGCAGGGCTTCGATCGTGGGCACGGTCCAGATCGTGCCGTCGTCGAAGACGATCTGTTCCAGCGTATTGTAGCCGGCCAGCAAGTTGACCAACCGAAGCTCGTCGGTCGTGCCGGTGAACAGCACGACCAGGTCGTCGCCGATCCGTTCCAGCGTGACCTCGGCGGGCGTGTATCCATGGATTACCAGGCTGTCGGCCGTGCTGTTCCAGTAGCCGTCCTCGTCGATCACGTCGCGGCCGTCGCCGCGGCTGAAGACGTAGGTGTCGTCGCCGTCGCCGCCCCGGATCACGTCGTCGCCCAGGCCGCCGACCAGGAGGTTGTCTTCGCTGTCGCCCTCCAGACGATCGTCGCCGGAGGTCGCCCCGTCGGCGCTTTGCAGCATCGCCCGCAGGGTCGCCAGGTTCCAAGTCGTGCCGTCCTCGAAGCTGATCAGATCGACGCCGTAGCCGCTGCCCGACAGCGTCCGCAACAGGCGGATTTCGTCCGTCGAGTTCGCGAACCGGACGATCAACATGTCGCCTTCGCTGGACAGCCGGACCTCGGACGGCAGGTAGCCGCGAATGTCGAGTCGGTCGGACTGGGTAGACGAGTAGTAGTAGTTGTATTCCTCGTCGACGATGTCGGCGCCGTCGCCGCGATTGAACACGTAGACATCGTTGCCGTCGCCGCCCAGCAGCACGTCGTCGCCGGCTCCACCGTTTAGCACGTCGGCCTGGCTGAAGCCGCGGATACGGTCGTCGTTCGCGGTCGCGGCCTCCACCAACAGCCGGCCGCGCAGGGCTTGCATGTCCCACACCGTGCCGTCCTGGAAGGCGATCAGGTCAACGCCGTAACCGTCGCCCAGCAGGCTGTTGATCAGGCGAACCTCGTCGGCGCTGCCGGCGAAGCGCAGCACCAGGGTGTCGTCGTCGCGATAGAGCTCGACCTCGCCTGGCGTGTAGCCTGTCAACTCAAGACGGTCGGTCTTGGTCGAGTTGTAATAGTAGTTGTACTCCTCATCGATGACGTCGGTCCCGTCGCCCCGCGCGAAACGGTAGGTGTCGTTGCCGTCGCCGCCACGCAGGATGTCGTCGCCCAGGCCGCCGGCCAGGATTTCCGCGCCCGAGAAGCCGGTCACCACGTCGCGACCGTCGGTCTGGCTGCGCGCCAGCACCTGGGCGCGGAAGTCGGCCAGGCCCCAGGTCGTCCCGTCGGCGAAGCGGATCAGGTCGACGCCGTAGCCGTCGCCCGACAGGGTGTTGACCAGGCGCACTTCGTCATTGCTGTCGGCGAAGGTGACGACCAGGGTGCTGCCGTCGCGGACCAGCCGCACCTCGGACGGGGCGTAGCCCACCAGGTCCAGCCGGTCCGTCTTGGTCGAGTTGTAGTAGTAGTTGTACTCCTCATCGATCAGGTCGTGGCCGTCGCCGCGCTCGAAGATGTAGGTGTCGTTGCCGTCGCCGCCCTTCAGCGTGTCGTCGCCCAGCCCGCCCTTGATGATGTCGGCGCCGTTCGAGCCGACGATCAGGTCGGCCGCCTCGCCGCCGCCCTGGGTCAGGCGGCTGATCAGGTCGGCCCGCAGCCAGACCGTGCCGTCGGCGAACTCGATCCGCTCGACGCCATAGCCGGCGCCGGCCGAAGCCTGGTTCTTGAGCAGGATGGAGTCGTCCGAGCCCTCGAACAACAGCTGCAGGTCCGGCCGGTCGGCGAACGGCCGCACCACGCGCACCTCGTCGGGCAGGTAGCCGCGAATGCGCACCACGTCGATCTGGCTCGAGGACGAACCGCTGTCGGCGATCACGTCGCGGCCGTCCAGGCGCGTGAAGATGTAGGTGTCGGCGCCCGTTCCGCCGTCCAGGGTATCGGCGCCGGTCTTGCCTTCCAGGACCTCCGGATCGCTGAAGCCGACGATGAAGTCGTCGCCCGCCGTGGCGCTGGAGGCCAGCACCTTGGCGCGCAGATCAGCGATGCGCCAGGTCACCCCGTCCGAGAAGGTGATCTCCTCGATGGTCGACGCCGCGCCCACGGTCAGGCCGTCGCGGATCAGCACCTGGTCGTTGCTGTCCTTGAACGAGATGATGATGTCGTCCTGCTGCGGGTGCAGGCGACGCACCTCGGCGCGGGTCGACGGATCGTCCAGGAACTGTAGCCGGTCGCCGGTGGAGTAGCCCTGGTCGTCGATGATGTCGAAGCCGTCGCCCTGGCGAAATTCATAAACGTCGGCGCCGCCCAGGCCCGACAGCCGGTCGTAGCCGGCGTCGCCCGCCAGGATGTCGTTGCGGTCGCTGTAGCCCACGACGATGTCGTCGCCCGTCGAGATGTTCTGCTCGATCAGGCGCTGGCGGATGGCGTCCAGCCCGAGGATCGAGCCGTCCTCGAACAGAAGGGTCTCCACACGCCGCGCGCTGTCGCTCGCACCGAGGCTGTCGAGGATGACCAGCGAGTCCGAGAAGCCCTTCAGGCGGATGATCAGATTGTCGCCGTCGGTGTGGAATTCCAGGAGCTCGGCGGTGATGCGCGGACCGAAGACGATCTTGTCCGCTCCGCCGGTTTCCAGGACGGAGTCCGCCCCTGAACCGATGCCGAAGCGATAGGTGTCGTCGCCCCCGCGGCCTTCCATCTGGTCGGACCCGCGACCGCCGTCGATCACGTCGTTGCGGCCGTCGAAGCCGATCAGCACGTCGTCGCCGTCCGTGGCCTTCAGCAGGGCGACGCGGATCTCCTCACTGGTCCACACCGTGCCGTCGGAGAATAGGAAGCGCTCGACCTGGCGGTTGTTCAGCCCCTCGACGATCCTCAACTGGTCGCCCGACCCCACGACCGAGATGATCAGGTCGTTGCCGTTGCGGCGAACCAGGATGTTGTCGGTGGTGATCAGTTCGCCGAACACGACACGATCGATCGCGCCAGCCGCGGCCGAGCCATCGACCACCTCGGTGATCGTGTCGATGTCGTAGCCGCCGTCGAAGACGTAGGTGTCCGACTGGGCGCCGCCGTTCAGCTGGTCGTCGCCCTGCCGGCCGTCCAGCACGTTGTCGCGGTCGTTCAGGCCGGTGATAACGTCGTCGCCGCGGCTGCCGCCGCTGATCGCTAGCAGTTCCTCGACGTCGGCGATGCTCCACCGCGTGCCGTCTTTGAAGTGGAACCACTCCACGCCCATCCGGCTGGAGCCGAACTGCTCCTTGATGCGCAAGGTGTCGGTGCGACCGGTTATCGACACCACCAGGTCCAGCCCGTCCTTGCTGAACACCGCGTTGCCGATGTTGATGTCATCACCGAAGGCGACGATGTCGTCGCCGTTCCAACGCGCCGCGTCGAGGCGGTCGAAGATCACGTCGTCGCCGTAGCCGACGTCGAACCGGTAGGTGTCGCCGTCGCTGGAGCCGATCAGGGTGTCGTCGCCGCCCAGACCGTCGATGGTCTCGGCGAAATGCGTGCCGACCAGGGTGTCGGCGCCATTGGTGCCGACCAGCAGCACGTCCTCGGGATTGAGGTCGGTGTAGAGGATGGTCTGGTCGTCGAAGACGAACTGTTCGATCGCGTTGATCTGATCATCGAAGCGATTGTACTGGTGCTCCAGCGTCAGGGTTTCGCCGGTCGCCTTGATCGTGAAGATCAGGTTTTCCTCGAAGCGGCTGACGGTGACGTCGTCGAAGTCCAGGCCGCGCATGACCAGCGCGTCGTAGCCCGCCGCCAGGAACGGATCGTCGGAATTGTCATAGACGACGTCGTGGCCGTAGCCCTGCTCGAAGATGTAGGTGTCGCTGTAGACGCCGCCTTCCAGACGGTCGTTCCCTGCCCCGCCGTCCAGGGTGTCGCGCTTGTCGAAGCCGTAGATGACGTCGTCGCCGGACGTCCGCGCCTGGGCCAGCAGATAACGCCCGAAGGCGTCCATGTCCCACACCGTGCCGTCGCCGAAATGCAGCTCGTCGACATTGTCGAAGTAGTAGTCGCCGAACAGCACCGTCGAGGTCAGCTTGAACTCGTTCTTCAGCGTCAGGATGTCATCCGTGCCCCGCAGCTGCAGGGTGATCGTCGCCGAGGCGCCGTCGCGCAGGAAGTCGAAGTCGCCTGGCTTCAGACCGTTCAGGAACTGCAAGGTGTCGTAACTGGACGACAGGAAGTCCTGCAGATTGTCCTCGATCACGTCCTCGCCGTAGTTGCGGCCGAAGACATAGGTGTCGTCCAGGTCCCCGCCGACCAGGTAGTCCTTGCCCGCGCCACCATCCAGGCGGTCCTCGAAGTGGAAGCCGAAGATCGCGTCCTCGCCCGCCGTCTTGGCGTCCGCCACGACCTTTCGCATGACGTCGGCTTCGCTGAGAAAGCTGCCGTCGGCGAAGGCGAACCGCTCGATGCGGTTGATCCAGATGACGCCAAACACCAAGGTGTTGGTCGAGTCGAACTGGCCACGAACCTCCAGGGTGTCGCCGGTCGCCACGCCGTTGTCGTCGTGGAAGATGATCTTGAAGTCGTCGGAGTCGCCGTTGCGCACGAAGCGCAGGTTGGACAGCTTGATCCCTTCACCAAAGGCGACGACGTCGATCGCGTCGCCGTTCTTGCCCAAGATGTCGTCGTTCTGGTCTTCGACGATGTCGCTGCCGTAGCCCTGGCGGTAGATGTAGATGTCGCCGGCGCGGCCGCCGCGCAGGATGTCGTTGCCCGTGCCACCGTCCAGCACGTCCATCGTCTGGGTGCCCATGACGACATCGTTGGTGGCCAGCGGGTGGCTGGTGGCGATGGCGATGTCGAGCGCCGACCACACCACGCCGTCGGCGAAGATGATCTGCACCATCTCGGTGTCGTCCGACAGGTCGCGGCCGAACAGGTCGTACTTCTGGCCGTCGAACTGGTTGCGGATCACCAGCACGTCGTCGGTCCCCAGTACCTGAATCACCAGGTCCAGTCCGTCCTTGGTCATGTAGACCTCGTCGGACTTCACATGGGCGAAGCGCAGGGTGTCGGCGCTGCGGCGCGAGAACGGCCCCTCGACGTCGATGATGGTGTCATGGCCGAAGTCGCGGCCGATCACATAGGTGTCGCCGCCCAGGCCGCCGCGGATCGTCTGGTCGCCCGTCGAGATGTAGAACAGGTCGTTGCCGCCCGTACCCTCGACCACCGCGTCCTCGGCGGTGGAGGCGACGATGATCCGCTCCTCGTCGATGCGCAGAAGCGAGGCGGCCTTGACCAGGTCGACATGGTCCAGCCCGACGTTCTCGTAGGCCGCCACCACCATCTGGAACAGGGCCTCCTTGGAGAGGTCCTCCTCGCCGGCCGGGCGGTAGTCCGGATAGATCCGGTCGAGGATCTGGTTCCACTGTTCCAGGTAGTCGATCGTGGCGTCGCGGCTGTCGGGCGCGCGCTCGAAGATCGCCTCCAGCATCGGCGCCAGCTCGCGGCCGCTGGTCGGCACGAAGGCGTCCAGCTCGGCGTCGTAGGCGACGCCGTCGAAATAGTCGGAAAGCCCGCCCTGCATCGCCAGCCGGATGGCCACCAGGCGGCTCATCTCGATGTACTGGGTCATCAGCTCCTGGAAGAGCGACATGGCTGGGGTGATGACGCTGACATAGGCGCCGGCCGCCCCGGCCGGCGGCGCCGCGCCCAGACCGCCCGTCGAATATTCGAGGAAGCCGGTCTCCTCGTCGACCGTCGTATAAAGGATCTCGGGCTGAAAGCTGATGCCGTAAAGCTCTGACGCGAAACGGAATTCGTCGACCGTCATCACCTCGACGCGATAGTAGCTGTCGTCGGTGGCGCTGGCCTCGGGCAGGGTCGAGAAATCGATCGCGTAGTTGCGTAGCGAGAAGGTCGACGGCCGGCCTTCCTTGTGCTGCAGCTCCAGCGCCCGGTCGACGTTCTCGGACCAGACGTAGAAGCCGCCCTGCTCGTCCTCGACATAGATCGAGTACTGCCGGACGATGCCGTCGATCAGATAGACCGCCACCTGGTTGAACGGCAGTTGCTCGAATGGGTCGTGGCCGAAGCTTTCCACCCGCCATTCATGGCCGGTCGCGGTCGCCTGATGTCGAACCTGGTCCAGCGTCGGGCGGGCGATCACCTGACCGTTGGCGTCGACCACGGCCGCGCCGCTGGCCAGCGTCCAGTAGCTGCCCTGCGCATCGGTGACGAGCACGCCGCGATCGACCACCACGGGCCGCCCGTCAACGATGTGCACCAGATAGGGGCTCTCTTCGCGCAGGGTCAGTTCCGCCGCGCGGTCGCTGGGCGAGAACTGCTGCTCCAGCCGCCAGTCTCCGCTCTGGGCCAGCACCTCGTCCAGCGTGGGGCGGGCGATGACCTGGCCGTTGGTGTCCAAGACGTCGGCGCCGCTGGCCAGCCGGTAGTAGCCGCCGGTCTGGTCCTCGACATAGACGGCGTGGTCGGCCACCCGGACGCCGTCCGGCCCGGTCGACAGCCTGACCGCCGTGAGCTCGCGCGTCGTTTCCAGCGAGGCCGCCCAGGCGCCCAGGACCGGCGCCACCTGCTGGCGCAGCATGGCCAGGTCGGGCGTGGTCATCGCCTCGGCGACCGACTCCACCAGGGCGTTGAACGCCAGGTCGTTGGACAGGTGCACAGACAGGTCGGCCAGCTTGCCACGCCCGGTGCTGTCATAGGCCTGGCCATTGGCGCCCTTGGCCGCCCAGGCGGCCTCACCGCGATCGCCGCGGAACTCGGTGTCGAGCGGATCGCTCTCGAACACCGCCTCGAAGATGTTGCCGGTCGTGCCGTCGGCGCGGGTGAACACCGCGCGCTCGTTCAGCGTCGCGCCCGACGGCGAGACGACGTTCAGGGCCTGGCCGACCGCCCCGATCGAGGTGATGCCCAGTTGGGCCAGCGAGAACAGCTCGCCCGCGTCGGTGACGCCGTCCTGGTCCAGGTCGCGCCAGACCTGCAGCCGCGAGAACGACACGTCGGCGGCGTTTATGATCCCGTCGCCGTTGTCGTCTAGCAGGCGCAGCTCGGCGAAACCGGCGCGGCCGGGACCGCCGAACAGTTCGCTGGAGTCCTCGATCCGGCCGTTCCCGTCGCGGTCCAGCACCAGCAGGCCGTCATCGGCGCCGACCCAGCCGGTCAGTTCGGCGAAGTAGTCGCCGTCCATGTCGAAGTGCACGCCGCCTTGGTCGACCGAAGTCGTCTCGATGCCATCGCCATCCAGATCGAGGATCAGGGGGTCATCGGGCGTCTTCCACTGGATCAGCTTGGCGAAGTTGTAGATCGCGTCGAGCCGCGAGATCAGCATGCCCCACACGGCGTTGAAGACGCTGACCTTCTGGCCGCTGTCGCCGACGATGCGGAACATCAGATTGAGGTCGCCGCGCTCCTGCGCGCCCCAACCGCCGGTGTTCTCGAACAGCGCGCTCTTCTGCCCGCCAAAGTCGTAGTTCTCGACCACCATGGCGCTGCGCAGGATGTTGTCGCCGCGCGTCGGATTTGTCCCGTAGGCCACGATCGACGACAGGGCGTTGAACACCAGCAGTTGACCGCTTTCGGTCGCCCCGTAGAAGATGAACGGGAGCAGCCAGTCCATCGCCAGGCTGTTGGAATAGGACTCGAAGCCGAAGAACGAATTGGTCCCGCCGGTCAGCGGGAAGCCGAAGATCTGGAGGATGTCTTCGGGACCCGCGTCCATGATGAAGACGCCGGGATTGTACCAGAACACGTCCGTCGACCGGGGTCCCGTGCCGTCCAGCGAGTCGCCGTAAAGTTGGCCTTTCCAGGCCGTGCTGAACAGGAAATCCTCGCCCTCGCCGCCGACCAGGATCACCCCCTCGCCGCCCCGCGCGATCAGGCGGTCCTCGCCTTCGCCGCCATACACAATCAGGCGCAGATCCTGGGTCGCGACGGGCCGATTGTCCGGCTGGCCCTGCGCGGGAGCCGGACCGATCCTGTCGCCTTCATGTACGTACTGTCCGTTGGAAACATAGATCACGTCGTGACCGCCGCCGGCGTGGATCTCGCCATAGCGCGGGAAGTCGTGGCCCTGGGGCCAGCCCGTGACGAAACTGCCGATCGCGCCGAAATCGGCGTTCCAGAGCACGTCGTCGTACTCGGTCAGAGTGATGTGCTCGGCCCCGGTGACGCGCAGTAGGTTGTTGGCCTCGAAGGCCCCGAACACCGCGTCGACCGAGGGCGGCACGTCCAGAATCAGGGCCAGCAGGATCGAGATCGCCGAGATCCCGCCCTGCAGCGGCCCGTTGTACGGACTGTCTTGCGAGGCGCCGTCGACCAGCACGATGCCGTGGCTGAGGCCCGCGAAGCTGACCTTGTCATAGTCGGCGCTGGAGAACTCGGTTCCGCCGGCCTTGCCCATATCGACCCAGATGGCGACGTTCAGGAAATCATCGACGACGTTGAAGAGGTCGGCCCGCTCCGACAGCACCAGGCGCTCGACATTGACCAGAGTGTCAAAGCCGCCCGTCAGCTGGGTATTGCGGTCGATGACCACGACATCGACGGAATCCGCGTCGCCGAGCTTGCCGTTGGCCAGGTACAGCAGCTCGACGCCCTGGGCGGCCAGGGTTTCCGGATCATCCGGATCAGCCTGAACGCTATAGCGCACCTCGTCCACGTCGGGGACCGCGCCGATCAGCAACCAGACCAGGAAGTTGAGAATCCACGGCCCGTCGGCCTGCCCGCCGATATAGATGTCGTTGTCGATCCCCGCGATGCTGCCCAGCAGGCCCTCGCGGACGCCCAAGTTGTCGACCAGGATGTCGTTGCCTCGACCACCGATCAGGATGTCCTTGCCGAACATGCCGTATAGCGTGTCGTCGCCATCGCCGCCCGCGATGATGTTGTTCTCGTAGGAACCGACGATCTTGTCCTTGGCGTCCGTTCCCACGAACAGGCCCGCAGAGGTCGGATCGTAGGCCTCCACCGACGGCGTTGGATTGCGCGGCGCGATGATCAGGTCTAGTGGCCCGTGGCCCAGCGCGAAGTCGACCCGGTTGACGTTGCTGGCGTCGGCTTCGGGATCGTAGAGCTTTTGAAGCGCCGCCAGCGCTTCGCTCGCGGTTCTGTCCCACGGCATCGCGTCGACCGGCCGCTGGCTGAAGAAGGCCTCGATGATCGACGTGATGCCTTCGACCCGCAACTTGCGGTCCGGATCGATGGCGTGAGTCGGGTCCGGATCGTTCGACAGGTTCCAGAGGTTCTTGTTCAGGTCGATGGCCAGGGTGTCGGCTTCCGCCACGTCGCTGGTCAGCACGCCGTCCTTAGTGAAAAACAGCACGCCTTCCAGCGGTGACAGACCCTGGTTCTGCTCGGACACGACGCGTTGTAGCGCCATCTGGCCGGCGAATTGCGCGATCACCTTGGAGAGGCCGCCCATCGCGTCCTTGAGCGCCTCGGGCGCCCTACCGCTCTGCACCAGTTGGCCCAATTCGTTGGCGTCATCGAACAGCGCCCGGATCCCGGTGTCGCCAAAGATCAGGTCTTCGTCGAGCGCGGAATAGGCGATCGCGCTGAGCATCTTGGTGGCGAAGTCGGCCTTGCCCCCGAACTTGCCGGCCCCGGCGATCTCGGCGACCTTCAGGTCGAACAGCGCGTCTAGGAAACTGTCAGCGATCACCTGCCAGTCGGTGTGACCGTTGTCCTCGGCATAGCGCAGCGTCGCCAGCAGGCTGATGCTGTGGCGTGTCGTCGGTGCGATGCCCGGCGCGCTCCAGCCGTAGGTGCTCATCACCGTGTTGTCGACGAAGGCCTCGTACGAGGTCTGGCCGATCGAGATCAGGTTTCCGAGCGTGTAGATCCCTACGCCCAGCGGCCCCCAGATCAGCGAACCCACGGCGCCCAGGACCCCGCCCGCCGCGATGGCGATGGACCCGTTGCGCAGCCCCGCATTGGCTTCGTACTCGATCGAGAAGCCCGTGAAGTTCGTCGGGGTCGGGAAGCGGAGATTGTATTGCTGGAGGTTGTCGGGCGTGTCGGTAAAGAGGCCGGCGGCGCGGCGGGCGGCCTCGTTCGCCGTCGCCAGGATCGCCGACAGGCCGAACGGCATGTGGTCGAAGCCGATGCCCTGGGCCCCGCTCAGCGCCGAAACGTGACCCGCCAGGCCGCCGCCCAGCGAGTGCCCCGTGACGAGCACGTCCGAAGGGTTGGAATTGTAGACCGAGCGGCCCGTCGCCTCCTCGAAGAACTGGCGCGCCAGGCCCGCCTGCATGAACGGGTTGCCCGCGCCGACCGACCAGCCCGCGACGAAGTCGCCGCCTAGAATGTCATCCGTGCCGCGATAGGAAATGACCGTTCTGCCGTCGTCCAACTTGTAGGCCTGGGCGAAGAACGAGGCGTTGGCGTCGGCCTGGGCGGGCAAGAGCGTGCTGGACGAACCCTTGACCTCGGCGCCGCCGATGCGGGTCTGGGCGTTGGAGGGAAGCTCCAGACCGCGGGCATAGCCGCGATTGTAGGCATCCATGGACAGGATGGCTGTCAGCAGCGCGTCGGAGATCGTCATGGGTTGTCACTCCGTCCGGGTTGAGAAGAGCTCTTCCGCCGAGCTTGGTGGTCGAATGCCGGCGGCCCTGACGGCGCTGATCGCCGGCCGGCCGGGCGAATCCCACCAGGGCAGTTTCTGGCGAAGCGTATCGTTGAGGGGGGTGTCTTTCGGGACGATCTCGACCCGGGCTTGCTGGAGGCGGTAGCCGGGACCGAGAACGGTCGTGAATGTGTCGGGGGAAATGGCGCGAGCCGAGGCCGGCGCGCTGGCGTCCAACAACACCAGCATTCTCGGCGTCAGAGCCGTGGGGAGAACGACCGACGTCCCCGGCGCCATGCGGGCAAGGCGCCGGAACCGTTCGTTGCGCTGGTCCTCCGGCCGATTGTCGACGTCGAAGGCCGCCACGGGGAGAAACCCCATCGAACTGTCCGGAACGGTCAACACGGCGACCAGCATGCGGCCGCCGCCCAAGTCGACGAACACGGCCTCGCCCTTCACGTCCGGGGCCTCGTTGGCCATCGAACCCCAGAAGTCGGGCATGCGCCGGTGCTCGACCTCGAGCACGGTGGAGCCCTGGACCGGCCCCGAGGGCGTATCGACGTCCAGGACGATCCGATAGCGGAACCTGTTGACCTCGCCGCCCAGGCCAAAGGCGGCCAAGACGGCGATCACCGCGATCATCAGGACCCCGACCAGCCACTTCATGGCGCGCATCCCCGCCGCTCGAACGGACGCGCCACGATCATCACGCGCGCCTGCCTGAGCGAAGAAGAACGATGACGAGCCTCGAAAGCTCGGGAAGACGGGACCAGCCTGGGTTCTCCATCACGGCGGGGTCGGCCAGCCACCCGAATGTGGCCTCGAGCCGGCGCGTGATCGGGGTGTCCGCCGAAACCATGTCCAACCGGACCCGCTTCAGACCGTGACCGGGTCCAAAGACCTGGGCGAAGTCGTCGATGGTAACCGGCGCTTGCCCCGCGTCGCGCAAAGCCTTGCCATGGACAACCCGCGCCGACGCGGGATCGGTCGCTCGCTGGAACGTGGCCATCGACGGGATCTGGTCGCCGGTCAGTTCGGCCGAGCCTTGCAGGTTGCCGCCCGAGGCCTTCAAGGCCTGAATCTGCTGAGGGCCGGAAACTTCGGGGTAGAAGACCTCGGCCGGCAGGAAACGACGTTCGAAGGCGCCGCTTTGCATCAGAGCCTGCCCCAGCAAGGCGACGACATGCCGTCCACCCCCGAGGTCGATCAAGACTCCCTCGCCGTCGAGATCGACATCGGCCTGCTGGCCGCCGCCGTTGATGTTGGGCTCGATGCCATAGCGCACCTGCATGACGCTGGAGCCGCTTCGGACACCCTGGGGCGTGTCGACTTCGACCGTCAGGCGGAAGCGATAGACGCCGACGGTCTCACAACCGGCCAGGCCCAGCATCGCCAAGCCCGTGGAAAGCCAGAGCAGACCGCGACGCGACATCATCGAAACTGGCCTTGAAGCCGTCGACGCCCAAGCCCACCCGTGTTCGCCACGCCCGCAGTAAACATGCCCACCCCGACGCGCACGCCAACCGCCCTCGCCGAAAGAGCTCCACGGAGCTGCATCCTGCGGTTTTCTTTAGGTTGAGCGCTTTGCTAACTTCAAGCTATCCGGACCGCCAAGGCCGGACAAGAGTGTCATTAAGATTTATTCAACCTTGAGGCGCCCTCGGTCGCCGACCCGACATTCGGGTCGACGATCAGGCCGTGCCGCTAGCTTCGGCCGTCGCCAACGGTGATGTCGCGGCTTCGCTCACCGCGCCCATCTTCTTCAAAAGCTCGGGATCGACCATCCGCGCCACCATCGGATGGATGTGGACCTCACCCTCCTTGACCACCTGCTTGAAGTTGGCCAGCACGGTGGATGCCATCTGCCGCGATGGAGCGATGACATCGAACAGCCAGATACGGTCCCCGCTGGCCCATTCGTGCGGCTTGAGGCGGATCGGGAAGACGCCGGCCTTGATCTCCTCGCGGATCTTCTGCTCCACGGCCTCGGAGACGCTGGCCCAGATGGCTATACCGGCCAGGGCGCCGTCGATGGCGTCGCCGCCTTCCTTGGCCTTGCTCGAGGCGATGGCGATCCGGTCCCGCATCAACGGCTCAAGCACAAGCTGCTCCAGGTCGGCGATGGAGGAATGGCGATAGCGGGGCACGCCGATCATCGCGAGCACCACTTGGCCAACGGCCGATTGAATGCGCTGCCGGATTTCTTCGGCCGCGAAACGTCCCCGTCCACCGGCGTCGTCCTGCGTCGCGTGCTCGCCGTCCTGGTTCAGGTTGGAAGTCATTTTCCCCTCACGCCACGTGGCCACGCCACCAAAATGAAGTGTTGTCCGGGGCCTTGGAACTTTGCAAGCACTCGTTGAAGACGATCGCGTGAAGCGTGTGCTGCGGCCACGTCGGTCACGGCGCACGTACGGGACTTGAGCAGCGCCACGGCGCTTGAGCAGCTCTAGCTTACAGGATCGCACAAACGGCGGTGGCGCGCTGCGTCGAACCCGATTGGGAATTAGTGGGACGTCGTCGCCATTCCAAAGTCAAAGCGCGATCCAAATGGTTGTCGAGGTTAGCTTGCCAGAAGCCGCGCCGTCCAACCACTCTTCTGGAACAAGCTAGGCCCAGCTCCGAGCAGATATGCTTGCTATAAATGCCTGCGGAGATCGCAATGGCGTCAAACCTCTGACGGCGAGCAAAGAGTGAAATTGCACCTCGAATGCCCGACGTCAGAGTCTGCAAAGCGCCAATTGCGGACCTTGGTGCAACTCCAGATTCACGACATTCAGACGCAGGCGCGTTGCCATCCATGAGAAATGGTTTGTGCGACAGAGTCGGTGTTGACGCCTCGACTTCCAGGCGCGGCCGATCCTTGGCTTGCTCTTCAGGCCGCCGTGGGCGTGAGCGCTATGGCCGACAAGATGGCCTCGCCTCTTCCCCGAAGAGCGCATTCAGATAGGCCGCCAGCCGAACACCACCCTGCTGCAGGCGCGCATCCACGAGGGGCCGCATCGCGAAAATGTAGGCGCCGCCCAGCGGCGCGTCGGAAGTGGGGTAGATCCGTTCACGAAGCGCGGCGCTTTCGGCGATCCATTGGCGGGAATCCGTGTTTCGCCAGTCCTGCGCCTGAGCCGGTGTGATCCTGGCGGCGAGCCAGCTGTCCAGCTCGGTGTAGGAAAGCTGCCGTTCGTCGATCAGGCCATAGTCCCACACCGCGTGAAGGTCGGTCGGCCTGCCCGCGAAGATCACCTTCACATCGCGCCCGCCATTGTCGCGGCCGTTGCCGGCGTGCAGCGGGTTGTGCACGTCGCCGACGATGTGAACGATGAACCGCAGCGCCAGCTGGCGATCGGCCATCGGCGCGGCTTCGTCCTTCACCGTGGCGGCGAAGGCGGCCAGGCCCGTGACGGCGTCGCCCTCGGGCGGCGGGCCGGCATAGGTCCCGCCGGTCGGCGAGACGACGTCG
>Ga0101941_1000663_pt1 | contig 46932 bp, 48 predicted proteins | sample DewCreD2012metaG_3_FD_75242 | JGI IMG/M metagenome (GOLD analysis project Ga0101941, IMG submission 75242) | Hot spring sediment bacterial and archeal communities from British Columbia, Canada, to study Microbial Dark Matter (Phase II) - Dewar... ... | reverse complement strand
CTCCGGGTCGGCCACTGCTTCTCGATCGAGCCCGGGATCTACCTGCCCGGCGAGTTCGGCGTCCGGATCGAGGACATCGTGACGGTGACCCCGGAGGGCGCGCAGCGGTTGAACCACGCCCCCCGCGAGCTGCTCACGGTGGCCTAGCGGGCCGCGGAACCGTACCCCGCCCGGCGCGGCTAGCTCCGAGGGCGGACCACGGTGCCCGCCGCGGTGTCCTGGACCTCGAAGCCCATCTCGACCAGGCGGGCGCGGATCGCGTCGCTCGTCGCGAAGTCCCGCCGCCTCCGGGCCGCGTCCCGCTCCTCGAGGAGCGCCTGGACCTCCGGCGGGACCTCGAACCCCTCGCGGGCCTCGCGCTCGAGGTCCAGCCCGAGCACCCGGTCCCAGGAGCAGAGCAGCGCGTACTTCTCCCCGAAGGCGACGTCCGGGTTCTTCACCAGCTCGTTCAGGACCACGAGCGCCTCGGGCATGTCGAGGTCGTCGGCCACGGCCTCGCGGAACCGGCGGTCGTAGGCCCGGCCGGCCTCGGTGAGCTCCGCCGGGCGCGGCGCCTCCCTCCACTCCGCCATCCGGCGGCGGAGGCGCTTCACGTGCTCATCGGCGGCGGCCATCGCCTCCCAGGAGAAGTCCATCTCGCTCCGGTAGCGGGTCTGGAACGTGAGGTAACGGTAGGAGCGCGGGTCGAAGCCCCGGTCGACGAGCTCGTGGACCCGGACCACGTTCCCCGCGGACTTCGCGATCTTCTGCCCCGCCAGCCGGAGGTGGCCGCCGTGGACCCAGGTCGAGACCACCTGGTGGCCGGTGGCGCCCTCGGATTGCGCGATCTCGTCCTCGTGGTGGGGGAAGATCAGGTCCACGCCCCCCGTGTGGAGGTCGAACCGTTCCCCGAGGTACTTCATCGACATCGCCGAGCACTCGATGTGCCAGCCCGGGAACCCCTCGCCCCAGGGGCTCGGCCACTTCATGACCCGCCCGGGCCCCGCCGCCTTCCAGAGCGAGAAGTCCGCGTGGTGGCGCTTCCGTGGGTCGGTCTCGAGGTCCCGGTGGCCGGGCCGGAGCTTGTCGAGGGTGTTCCCCGAGAGCTTCCCGTACCCGGGGAAGGACCGGACGTCGTAGTAGACGGTGCCGTCGTCCACCACGTAGGCGTGGCCCCGCTCGATCAGGCGCTGGGTGAGCTCGATCATCTCCGGGATGTGCTCGGTGGCCCGGGGGTAGACGTGCGCCGGCTGCATCCCGACCGCCGCCGCGTCCTCGAGGAACGCCTTCGTGTACTTCTCGGCGATCTCGAGCGGTGAGAGGCCCTCGTCCTCGGCGGCCAGGAGCATCTTGTCGACGGCCCGGGGCGAGGACTCGTCGGTCATGTGCCCGACGTCCGTGATGTTCATGACCTGGAACACCTCGTAGCCCTCGAACTCGAGGGCGCGCCGCAGGAGGTCGGCGAGGAGGAACGTCCGGAGGTTCCCGAGGTGGGCGTACCGGTACACCGTCGGGCCGCAGGTGTACATCCGGATCCGCCGGTCCTCGAGGGGCGCCACCTCCTCGACCCGCCTGGTGAGCGTGTTGTAGATCCGCACGACACCGAGCATAACCGCCGCCCGGGCCGCCCTCTTCCCGCTGGCTCGAGGGCCGTGGCGCTCAGCCCAGGTCGGGCCTGGGAGGCGGCGGGGGCAGCGCGACGCCCGCCTCGCGGCCCTCGCCCTGGACGGCGCCCTGCTGCCCGTTCCCGCCGAAGACCCCGGCGGGCACTTCGAGCGGCTCCCGCTCGCCGAGCTGGGCCATGAGGGCTTCGATCTCGTCCCCGATCAGCTCTTCCCGCTCGAGGAGGGCGTCGCGGATCCCCTCCACGACGTGCCGCTTCTGGATCAGGAGGGCCCGGACCCGCCGCTTCGACTCCTCGAGGAGCTCGTGCACCTCCTTGCGACGCTCGGGGTCGGCCAGCACCGCCTTGATCGGGTTCTCCCCGGCGAAGGGGTTGGCCAGGGCGCTCGCCGAGACCAGGCTCCGGCCCATCCCGTACAGGCCCACGTAGGCGGCGGCGTTCCAGGTGGCGGCCTCCAGGTCGCTCGAGGGCCCGGTCGTGGTCTGCCCGAACCAGATCTCCTCGGCCACGAGCCCGGCCAGGGAGACCTGGAGACGGGCCAGGATCTCCTTCTGGGTCCTGAGGTACCGGTCCTCGACGTCCTGGCCGTGGACCAGGCCCAGGGCCCCCTCCCGCTTCTGGATCGTGATCACCTGGATCTGCCGCTCCCCGCGCTCGAGCGTGTACGACGCCACGGCGTGGGCGGCCTCGTGGATCGCGACCATCTCCCGCTCGCGCTCCGTGTACCTCACCGGCTGCTTGAGGCCGATCTCCTCGGCCAGCTTGGCCTGCCAGAGGTCGTCCCAGCGGAGCGCGTCCCTGCCGTCCTGGAGCGCGAAGATCAGGGCCTCGTTCACGATGTTCTTGATCATCGCGGGCGAGTACCCCACGGTCATCCGCGCCAGCTTGTCCACGTCGATCGGCTCGTGGCGGACCTTCGCCAGGTAGTACCGGGCGATGTCCCGTCGCCCCTCGTGGTCGGGGAGCCCGACGTGGATCTTCCGGTCGAACCGGCCGGGGCGGAGCAGCGCCGGGTCGAGCGTGCTCGCCCGGTTGGTCGCTCCGATCACCATGATGTTGTAGAAGGGCACCTTGGGCTTGGCCCGGAACAGGACCCGCCGAACGTGCCGCCACAGGCCACGCGGCACGACCAGCCCGTCCATCTGGACCAGCAGCTCGTTGATCACGCCGAGCCCCCCGCCCCAGAGGCCGCCCATGACCACGCGGTCGGCGGTCCGGTCGGCCACGCTCCGCTCGGAGACCAGGCCCCGGCTCCCGCCGATCGCGTCGAGCTCGTCGACGAAGATCACCGCGCCGCCGTACTTGTCCGACATGGCCCGGGCCTTGGAGAACAGGCGGCGCATCTTGAGCTGGGGGATCCCGAGGAACATGTTGGCGAAACCGGAGCCCGACGCGTAGAGGAAGGGCACGCTCGACGATCCGGCGATGGCCTTGGCGAGGAGCGTCTTCCCCGTGCCCGGCGGTCCCTCGAAGAGGATCCCGTGGGGCGGGTAGCCGCCCATCTGCTTGAACTCCTTGAACCCTTGGAACAGCCGGAGGACCTCCTTGGTCGCCTCCACCGCCGCCGGCTGGCCTCGGACATCGTCGAACGTGACGTCGTACTCGCCGGGGTAGATCACGTAGGTATTCCCGCGCGCGAGGAACCAGAACAGCGCGACGAACTGGATCAGGATGAAGACGATCGCGAACAGGATCTGGATGATCAGCACCCGGTACTGGGCGAGGGTCGGCCCCGGGTTCGTGAGCGCCACGCGCGGCGTGATCCCGAGCAGGAGGTAGGCGACCAGGAGGTAGGCGCCCACCCCGAGCGCCGCCCGCTTGACCCACCGGAGGTACCTGCGGTACTGCTCCATGACGACCCCCCGAGGTCGGCCGGCCAGGGCCCTCCCGGCGGCTCCCTACGTGCGCCGTCCAGTGTACGCCCTTCCGCGCCATGGGGTAGGCTCCGGGTCAGGCCCGGCGCGAGGTCCGGGCCGGTCGCGAGGATGGCCTCGGGGCACGCGCAGCAGCTCGAGCGGCAGATCGCCGACCTGGCCGAACGGTTCGCCGAGACGGCCCGGGGCGTGGTGCGCGAGTCCCTCGCCCGCGCCGTCGAGCGGTTCCTCGCGGGCCGCGCGGCCTGGATCGCCGGCCTCGATCGCGCCACCCTCGGGGCGCTCCGCGGGGCGCTCGGCGCCGCGATCGCCCGGAGCGCCGACGCCGTGGCGTCTCGGCTGCGTGACCCCGACCTCTGGCTCGATCCGCTCGTCGCGCGGGAGGCGATCGGGGGGCGGACCGAGGTGTGGGGCGACCTGCTCCCGGGCTGGGTGATCGAGCTCGCCCGCCGCCTGGGGAGGCCGTCGGCGGAGCGCGTCCTCCGGCCCGCGGAGCTGGACAGCCCGAACAACCGGGTGTGGCTCGCGCTCGCCAACGCGGCCGAGCCCGTGGTCGGCGTCCTCGAGGAGTTCGGCCTCGAGCGCTCCGAGCTGGGGGGAGGTCGCCTCCTCCCGCCGTTCCGACCGGGCAGCCTCAGGGAGCTCGACCCGCACGGGCGTCTGGCGCCCCTCTGGCGCCGCTACCTCGTCCTCTACGGCCGGTACCGGGACCTGGGAGGGGACGGCTCGGACCGGGAGGGCGGCTGAAGGTCCGGCTCAGGCCGGCGGGGCCGGCGGACGGCTGGGCCGCCCCTCGAAGGGGATCGAGAGGACGACCGTGGTGCGGGTCCCGACCCCCGCCTTCTCCCTGAGCCGGCGGATCAGGTCCTCGAGCCCGCTCGGCGACCGCGTCCGGACCTTGAGGATGTAGTTCGCCTCGCCGGCGACGCTGTAGCAGTCCTCCACCTCCGGGAGGTCCACGACGCGCTCGGGGAGATCGTCGGGCTGGGTCGGGTCGAGGGGCGTGACGGCGATCAGGGCCGTGACGTAGAGGCCCAACGCCTCGGGATCCACGACCGCCCGGTAACCCCGGATCACGCCGGCCGCCTCGAGCTTGCGGACCCGCTCGTGGACGGCGGAGGCGGAGAGCCCGACCCGACGACCGACCTCGGCGTAGGTCGCCCGGGCGTCCTCCTGGAGGGCCGCCACGATGTCCAGGTCCCGCTCGTCGAGCACACCGCGAGCATACGGCGCCGGGGGCGGGGGAGGGTCGGGCGGGTCCGTCTGGCGCCGGCCGGGGGAGCGGTCATCGGAAGCGCCCAGGGGAGGACGACCCGCCCGGGGGAGCTCCGGGCTCGCCGAGGCCCGAACCGGGAACCCCCGGCCCGGGGGATCGCGCCCCGGGGCTCCGCGGGCTAGGATCCGGGCGTCCGCGAGCGGCCCTCCCTCCCTCGGGCCGGGGGAGGGGAGGGATGCCGAGGGCGCGCCGGGGAGCCGAGGACCTCGACCTCCCCTCGTTCGTGCCGGTGCCCCGCCCCGGCGGCGGGAGCCGGCTCCTCGCGCGGCTCCCCGAGGTGGACGCCCGGGCGTACGAGGAGCTGGTCGGGGCGGCCCTGCCGGCGATCGAACGCGCCCTCGGTCCGGAGGTCGTGGCGAACCGTGCGCTCCCGGGGCCCGGGGTGCGGCTCGAGCCCGTGGCCGCGGCGCGCGCCCGCCACCGGGCCGCCCTCGCCGCCCTGCTCAGGGCCCGGGACGTGCGGGCCGTCCTCGTCCTCGACGTCGCCGACTTCTACCCGTCGACCGCCCCCGTGGCCGTGGAACGAGCCCTCCGATGGGCGGGCGGGCCGGCCCTCGCAGAGCCCCTGGGACGGCTCCTGCGGTCGCTCGGGGAGCGCGGGGTGCGAGGCCTCCCCGTGGGGCCCGAACCCTCGGCGGTCCTCGCCAACGCCGTCCTCGGGCCCCTGGACGCGGCCCTCCGCGGCGCCGAACTCCGCCACCTCCGGTGGGTCGACGACGTCATCGCGCCCGCGCCGGGCCCGGACGCCGCCCGTCGAGGCCTCGACCGCGCGTTCGGGGCCCTGGACGCCCTGGGCCTCGCCGCGAACCCCCGCAAGACCCGGATCCTCACCGAGCCGGAGGAGGTCCGGGCGATGGCGCGGTGGGGCGTTCCCTCGGGACCGCCCCGCTGATCGCTCGCGGGGCGGCCGCCACGAGGGGGACCGGACCTGCCACCCGGGCCGCCGGCTGTGGCATCATCGGCCCCCGATGCGCACCCTCTACCGGGCGTCCCGCGTACGGACCCTCTCCTACCCGCCTGAGGGCGAGTGGGTGCTGGTGGACGGGCGTCACGTCCAGCGGGTCGGATCGGGCGAGCTCCCCGAGGCGGAGCGGGTGGTGGAGCTGCCGGGCACCACGATCCTCCCCGGGTTCGTCGATACCCACGTGCACCTCACCGGGACCGGGGAGCACCTCGCGAACCCCGAGATCGCGGCGGCGGGCTCCCGGGAGGAGCTCCTCGAGGCCGCGAGGCGGGTGGCGGCCGGCCGGGACGGGCCCACGCTGCTCCATGGGTTCGACGAGTCCCACTGGCCGCGCCCGGAGCTCCCGGGCCTCGAGGACCTGGACGCGGTCTCCCCCCAGCCCCTGTGCCTGGTGCGGGTGGACGGCCACCTGTCGCTCGCGAACACCCCGGCCCTCCGGGCGGCCGGCGTCCTCGACGCGCCGGGCGTCGCCCGCGACGAGCATGGAGGGCCGACCGGAGCCCTCACGGGGGAGGCGAACCAGCGGCTGCGGCGATGGTTCGCGCATGCCATCCCCGACCGCGACGTGCAGGAGCTCCAGCTCAGGGCGGCGGCCCTGGCGGCCTCCCGCGGCGTCACCTGCGTGCACGAGATGTCGATGCCAGCCCTCCGGGGGATCCGGGACGTCCAGGTGCTCCTCGAGCACCAGGACCGCCTCCCCGTGGACGTCGTGATCTACCTGGCCACGACCGACGTCGCGCAGGCCATGGACCTGGGCCTGCCCAGGATCGGCGGCGACCTCCCGGTGGACGGCTCCATCGGCGCCCGGACCGCAGGGCTCCTGGCCCCCTACGCCGACGGAGAGGGGACCGGGCAGACCTACTTCGCCGACGACGAGCTGGCCGAGCTCCTCCACGGGGCTCACGCGGCCGGCCTCCAGGTCGGCGTCCACGCGATCGGGGACCGGGCGATCGAGCAGGTGCTCCGGACCTGGGAACGGATCTACGGCACCCTGGACTCGCGGGCCCGCCGTCACTTCCGGGCGCGCCGTCACCGGATCGAGCACTTCGAGATGCCGACGGCCGACCACGTCGAGCGGGCCGCTGCGCTCGGCCTCGCCCTCTCCGTGCAGCCCGCGTTCGACGCCCTCTGGGGCCACCCGGGCGGCCTGTACGAGCGGCGCTTGGGCTGGGAGCGGGCGGCGGGGATGAACCCCTTCCGCTCGCTCCTCGAGCGCGGCCTGGAGGTGGGGGTGGGGAGCGACTCGCCCATCACCTCGCTGGATCCGATCGCCGCCCTCGCCGCCCTCGAGGGGCACCACGACCCCGCCCAGCGACTGTCCCGGGCCGAGGCCATCCGCCTGCACACGATCGGGAGCGCCCGTCTGGCCCACCAGGAGGGGAAGAAGGGGTCCCTCGAGCCGGGAGCCCACGCCGACCTCGCGGCCTACGAGCTCGACCCCTTCGAGGCCGGGGACCTGGAGGGCCTCCGCCCGGTGCTCACGGTGTCGCTGGGACGGGAGGTTTCCGCCCGGTAGGCGCGCGGGACGCCGCGGAGGGGGCCGCGCGCGGCCGCGGTGACCGGCGCGTTTGACAGTCGCCGGGGCGCTCCGCTAGCGTGCTGTCGCGTCGCCGCCCCGGCGGTGGCGCCGAGGACCCGAGAGGCTGAGTAGATAACGCGGCGCCCCGGCGCCGCGGTTCCAAAGGCCACTCGGGTCCTCGCTCTTCACACCCTCAGGTCCCGACGGCGGGAGCGGGAACGATCCGTCGGAACATCCGCGGGCCGTCGGGAACATCCGCGTGCCGGCCGCCGTTCGAACTACGGATGTCGGGAGGCGAACCCCCTTCGCCCACCGGAGGGTAGAATCCCCCTTCCGGCCGGGAGGGGACCGGGAGGTTGAGCGCGATGGAGGACATCGAGGACCGCCTCGACGACGAGGACCTCGCGGAAGAGGCAGAGGAGGAGGAACCGGAGGACGTCGAGGTCGCCGAGGAGCCGGCCCCCCTCGCCAGGGAGCCGGAGGAGGGCGACGTCGAGTCCATCCAGGAGCTCCTGGTCAAGCAGGAGGCGAAGGCGGCCGAGGAGGAGGAAGAGGACGCGCTCCTCGCGCTCTCGCGGGAGGAGCGGCTCGAGCCCCTCGCCGTGAAGGTCGTGCCGCCACAGCCCCACGAGTTCGTGTGCCAGAAGTGCTACCTGGTCAAGCATCGGAGCCAGCTCAGGGACAAGACCAGGATGCTCTGCCGGGACTGCGCCTGACCCCCCCGCGACGCCGCCCCTGGGCCGGGCTCCTCGCCGCAGCCGCCTCGGGCGCGCTCCTGTCGTTCTCGCTCCCGCCCGCCGGCCTCTGGCCCCTTGCCCTGGTCTCGCTCGCGCCGCTCGTGGCGCTGGCCCGGCGGGCCCGGCCGGGCCGCGGGGCGGTCCTGGGGTTGGCCTTCGGCGTCGCGTACTTCGGGCTGACCCTCTCCTGGATCCTCCTGTTCGGCGAGCTCGCCTGGACCGGCCTGGTCCTGGCCCAGGCGGCGTCGGTGGCCGTCTTCGGGGCGGTGGCGCCGGTCCTGTGGCGCGACGAGCGGCCGCTCGGCTCCGCCGCGGGGCTCGCGGCGGCCTGGACCGTGCTCGAGTGGATCCGCGGCGCCTGGCCGCTCGGGGGGTTCACCTGGGGACAGCTCGGCTCCAGCCAGGTGGCCGATCCGGTCCTGCTCCCGCTCGCGTCGTGGGGCGGGGTGTGGGCCCTCACGTTCGTCGCGGCGCTCGTGAACGCGCTCCTGGTCGTGGCCGCGGACCGCGTCATGGGCTCGGACCGCGCGCGTCGGGGGAGGGGGGGCCGGGCCAGCCTGGGCGTCTCGGCCGCGGTCCGTCCGTTCGCCCTGGCGGCAGCGCTCCTCCTGGCGCCCGCCGCCATCCCGCTCCAGGCCGCCGACGGCCCGGCCCTGGAGGTGGCGACGGTCCAGGTGGACGTCCGCCCGGCCCGCCGGCTCGACCCGCTGGGAGAGGACCGGGCCGTGGCGCGGATGAACGTGGCCGTGCACCGGCGCCTGCGCGCGGACCCGCCCGACCTGGCGGTGTGGGGGGAGAGCGCGCTCGACCCCGGGGCCTCGGACCCAGGGGTGTGGCGGGAGGTGACCACGGCGATCCGCGAGGTCGGCGCGCCCACGATCGCCGGGAGCATCCAGCGGGGTCCCCGCGGACGGCTGTTCAACGAGGCGCTCCTGTTCGACCCCAGCGGACGCGTGGCGGACCGGTACGCCAAGGTCCACCTCGTCCCCTTCGGGGAATACGTCCCCTGGCGGGGCGCGCTCGGGTGGATCTCCGCGCTCGGGCAGATCCCCTACGACCTCACCCCGGGCGAGGGGCTCCGGGTGCTCAGGGCCCCCGGGCTCCCTCCGACGGGCGTCGTGATCTGCTTCGAGAACAGCTTCCCCTCCCTCGACCGGTCCCTCGTCCGGCGGGGGGCGCAGCTGCTCGTCGTGATCACGAACAACGCCTCCTACGGCTTCAGCCCCGCCTCCCGCCAGCACCTGCTCATGAGCCGGCTCCGGGCGGTGGAGACCGGGAGGTGGGTGGTCCACGCGGCGATTACCGGGATCAGCGCGTTCATCGACCCGCGCGGCCGCGTGGTGGCCGAGGCCGGTCTCTTCGAGCCCGGCATCCTCCGGCACGTGGTCCGTGCCTCGGGCGCGCTCACGCCGTACGTGCGCTTCGGGGACTGGGTCCCCTGGGGTTCCCTCGCCCTGGCGCTCGGCCTGGGCGCGGCGCCCCGCCGGCGCCGGAGCGAGCGAGGGGAGCCCGACCCGCTCCCCGCCCGTCCCCGGACCCTCGTGATCCTCCCCACCTACGAGGAGCGGGCGACGATCGGGAGGGTCCTCGAGGGGCTCATGGCGCTCCCCGAGGAGGTCGACGCCCTCGTCGTGGACGACGGCTCGCCCGACGGCACGGCGGGGATCGTCCGGGCCGTCGCGGCCCGCGAGCCCCGGGTCCGCCTGGTCGAGCGGCCCAGGAAGTCGGGGCTGGCCAGCGCCTACCTCCTGGGGTTCCGCCGCGCGCTCCAGGAGGGGTACGACCTCGCGGTCGAGATGGACTCCGACCTCTCCCACGACCCCACCGAGCTGCCCCGGCTCCTGGACGCCGCCCGCCGCGCGGACCTCGTGATCGGGAGCCGGTACGTGCCTGGGGGGTCGGTGACGGACTGGAGCCGAGCCCGCCTCGCCCTCTCCCGCGGGGGGAACCTGTACGCGCGCCTCGCCCTGGGATTGCCGCTCCGCGACGCCACGAGCGGGTTCCGGGTCTATCGCCGGCGGCTCCTCGAACACCTGCTCGGTCGGGAGATCAGCTCGGACGGCTACGCCTTCCAGGTGGAGCTGGCCCACCGCGCCTGGCGCGACGGGTTCCGGATCGCCGAGGTCCCGATCACGTTCCGCGAGCGGGAGCACGGCGCCTCCAAGATCTCGCGCCGGATCGTCCTCGAGGCGCTCTGGCTCGTGGGGATCTGGGGCCTCCGCGAGCGGCTGGGTCTCGAACCCGGCCCCCGGGGCGCCGGGTAGGCTGACCCGGGAGGTGATCCGATGGCCAGGAGCAGGAGGGGCGAGACGGCGGGCGCCTTCACCCCCGAGGAGCGGACCGCGATGAGGGAGCTCGCGAAGGAGCGGAGGCGGGAGCGCGGTGGAGGGAAGGACCGGGCGGCGGGGGAGCGGGCCGTGCTCGAGAAGATCGCCGAGCTGCCCGAGCCGGACCGCTCCATGGCCGCGCGGATCCACGCGATCGTCGCCGAGGCCGCCCCGGAGCTGTCCCCGAGGACCTGGTACGGCATGCCCGCCTACGCGAACCGCGAGGGCAAGGTGGTCTGCTTCTTCAAGCCCGCGTCCAAGTTCAGCGAGCGGTACGCCACCTTCGGCTTCGACACCGCCGCGAACCTCGACGACGGCAACATGTGGCCGACCTCCTTCGCCCTCACCCAGCTCACGCCGGCGGAGGAGGCCGAGATCGCAGCCCTCGTGAAGAAGGCGGTGCGGTGAAGGCCATCTCGGGGCCTCCTCGCGAAGGACCTCCGCTCTCTCCGACTGCGCCCATAACGTCGGTTATGGAAAGTTCGCCCGGGGACGGTCTCCCGTCGCCTCTCGTTCCCCTGCCCTTCCCCAGGACCTCCGACCCGCGCGCTTGCCGCGGACACGTTCCGCGGCTACGCTCCCGCCTACGTCGAACGGCCTAAGCCGGGGAGACGCGAGGACTAGGCCATCGCCCGATGTTCGGGCGGCGCACCGTCCGTACGCTACCCCCGGAGGACCATATACCCATCCCCCGGACGTCGGAGCGGGCGGTGGCCGCCCGCAGGAGGCGTGAACGATGGACCCTCGTAGGATCTCGAACCGAGCGGCATCCCGCGGCCCGCGACCTGCCGCCTCCGGCCGTGCCAGGAGGCGAGCCGGCCGTCGCGCCATCCTCGCCGGGATCCTTCTCACGTTCCCCTTGGTGGTCTGGCTGCCCCTGGGCTCGTCAAGCGTCGCACTGGCTTCCGAGACCACGACGTGGACCGGCAACGGATCCGAGAACCTCCCGTGCGAGGGAGGCACGACCCTCTGGATCCTGGCGGGTTTCGGGAACGACGCGGACGACGTGAGCGATGTAGAGCTCATCGTCAACGACAGCGGTCCGTTCCCCATGACTCAGGTGGGCAACAACTTCAAGGCCGAGATCTCCGGGCCAGGGACCTCAGCCGATGACACGACCGCGTACGCGACGTGGAACTGGGAGGGTGAAGGTGACGCACCGACACCCCTCCTGACGATTTCGCACTGCGAGCCCGGTCCGTCTCCCAGCCCGTCGCCCTCGCCCAGCCCGTCGCCCTCGCCCAGCCCGTCGCCCTCGCCCAGCCCGTCGCCCTCGCCCAGCCCGAACCCGTCTCCGAGCCCGAGCCCGTCTCCGAACCCGTCTCCGAGCCCGAGCCCGTCTCCGAGCCCGTCGCCGAGCCCGAGCCCGTCGCCCTCGCCCAGCCCGAGCCCGTCGCCGAGCCCGAGCCCGTCGCCCTCGCCCAGCCCGAGCCCCAGCACGCCACCCCCGCCGCCTCCGCCGCCGGCCATCTCGGTGGACCTCGTGAAGGTGAACGACGCGGACCGGGACGGCAGGTTCAGCGACGACGAGACCGCGAACCAGCAGGGTCAGGACGTGACGTTCCAGGTGACGATCACCAACACGAGCTCCGTGAACGTCGTGATCGGGTCCCTCACCGACCGTTGGCCCGGCCAGGCTCCCTTCCCGGTCTCCTGCGATGAGGGCGACCTGGTCGGGACCGTGCTGACGCCGGGGCGGTCGGTCACCTGTACGTTCACGATCCCGGACTACGCACCGGTGACCGGCGGCGCCCCCGGGTCCATCGTGGACACCGCGGCGGTCACGGTGAGCCAGCAGGGCAACCAGGGGAACACGGCGTCGGACGAGGACAGCTCGACCGTCCGGGTCGAGGCCGTCCTCGGCGAGACCGTGACACCGGCCCCCCGGACCACGACCCCGCCGGGCGGCACGGCGTTCACGGGCGCCGAGATGACCCGTTGGGGGTTCCTGGCCCTGGTCCTGCTGCTCGCCGGGAGCGGCCTCCTGTGGCTCGGCTGGAGGAGCCTGGGGGAGCCCGAGGCCTGATCCGGGGGAAGGGGACGGTGCGGCCCGGGCCGGGACCCCGGCCCGGGCCGCCGCCCGCCCGGAGCCCGTGGGTGCTTGCCCCGGGCCCCTCGGACGGCGAGACTTGCGGCGGCCCGCGGGCGGGCGGGCCACGGCCGCGGCGGAGGGACCGCAGGGGAGGTTCGGTGTCGGGAGGCGTCATGGGCAGGATCGGACGGGTGGGCGCCCAGCTCCTCCTCGGCGTGGCCTGGCTGGCGCTCGCCGCCCTCCCGGCGCTCGCCGCGCCCGGCATCTCGATCCGCGTCCGCGCGGTCCCCGACTCCGGGACCCCGGGCACGCGGATCACGTTCCGCTACGAGGTCACGAACACCGGCGACGAGCCCCTGGTGGACGTCGCGGTCACCGACGACGTCGTCGGGGAGGTGGGAGGGGTCGCCGAGCTCCGCCCGGGCCGGGCGGTCCGCTTCGTCGCGCAGATCGTCCTCCGCGGCGCGCCCATCCGGAACGTCGCCGTGGTCACGGCCACGACAGCGGGGGGCGAGGAGGTGGAGGCCACCGATGTGGCCACCGTGACGGTGGTGGCGGGTGGGGCCCCGGCGGCCGGCGGAGGTCCGGGCAGCCTCGCGTTCACCGGGATCACCGCGGCCGCTGCGGCCGTGGCCGCGGGCTTCTTCGCACTGGCGGGCTCGTCGCTCCTGGTGCTCTCCGTGGGACGTCGGAGAGGGTCCGAGGGAGGGCGCGACGCTCAGGGCTGATCCTCAGCCGTAGAAGATCAGGGTCACCCACAGGGCGCCGTCGGCCCGCACGAACCCGATCCCCACGTGGCGGAAGGACGCCCGGAGGACGTTCTCCCGGTGCGGGGGGCTGTCCATGAAGGCCTCGTGGAGGCCCGCGACCGAGAACCCGGCCCCCACGTTCTCCCCGCCCACCGACCAGTCGTAGGGCGCGAGGATCGCCCGCAGGTCCTGGCTGTGGAAGATGTGGCCCCGCGCGGCCATCTCCGCGCTGTGCCGCTCGGCCTTCTTCGAGAGCGACGGCTGGAGCGAGAGCCTCGGCAGGTCCCTCGCCGCCCGGGCCCGGTTGATCAGCTCGAGCATCTGCTCGCGGCGGGTGGCCTTGTCCTGGGCCCGGACGGAGGTGGTCCCCACGAGGAGGGTCCCCGCGAGGAGGACGACGAGCAGGGCCCCCACCCCCACCCTCCTCGTTCGCGTGGTACGCATGGCTGGCCTCCCGACCGGCGAGCCCCTCTGCCCCATCCTGGGTCGGGGTATCGACAGGTCGGGAGCGGGACTTGAGCGCCCCCGGCCCGGAGGGACCACGCAGCCCTACCCGGTCGTGGGTAGGGCTGGCGGCGGACGGAGCCCTACCAGCGCAGCTTGAGCTGGCGCGCGGCCCGCGCCTCGTCGAGCCGGCGGACGGGCGTCGTGACCGGCGCCTCGTGCAGGAGCCCGGGATCGGTCCGGGCCTCTTCCACCGCTCGGCGGAGGGCCGCGGCGAAGGCGTCGAGGGTCTCCCGGGTCTCGGTCTCGGTGGGCTCCACCATGAGGGCCTCCTCCACCACCAGCGGGAAGTAGACCGTGGGCGGGTGGAAGCCCAGGTCGATCAGGCGCTTCGCGAGATCCGTGGCCCGGACGCCGGTCTCGTCCCGCAGGCGGCGAGCGGTGGCCACGAACTCGTGCATCGGCCTCCCCGGGTAGGCGAGGGGGAGGACGTCTCGGACGAGCGCTGCGAGGTAGTTCGCGTTCAGCACGGCCCCCTCGGACACCGCCTCGAGGCCGTCCCGGCCGTGGAGGAGCACGTAGGCGTAGGCCCGGACCAGGACGCCGAAGTTCCCGTGGAACCCGTGGACCCGTCCGATCGAGTCGGGGCGGTCGTGGTCCAGGCGGAACTCCCCCGTCGCCTCATCGCGCTCGACGACGGGCACCGGCAGGAACGGCACGAGCCGGTCCACGACCCCCACGGGGCCCGCGCCCGGCCCCCCGCCGCCGTGCGGGGTGGCGAACGTCTTGTGGGTGTTGATGTGGACGATGTCGAACCCCATGTCTCCGGGGCGGACCTTGCCCATGATCGCGTTGAGGTTCGCCCCGTCGTAGTAGACGAGCCCGCCCGCGCCGTGGACGATCCGCGCGATCTCGGTGATCTCCTCCTCGAACAGCCCGAGGGTGTTGGGGTTGGTCACCATGAACCCCGCCACGTCCTCGTCCACCAGCTTCTCCAGGGCCGAGACGTCCACCAGGCCCCGCGCGTCGGAGGGCACGTTCACGACCTCGTAGCCACCGAGGCGGACGCTGGCCGGGTTCGTCCCGTGGGCGGAGTCGGGGATCACGACCTTCCGCCTCGCATCCCCGTTCTTCGCGTGGTAGGCCCGCATCAGGAGCAGCCCGGTGAGCTCCCCGCAGGCCCCGGCGGGCGGCTGCAGCGTGGCCCGCGCCATCCCGGTCACCTCGCAGAGGGCCCGCTCCAGGCGCCACAGGAGTTCGAGGGCCCCCTGGACGGTCCGGTCGGGCTGGAGGGGGTGGAGCCGCTGGAACCCGGGGAGCGCGGCCGCCTGCTCGGCGACCTTCGGGTTGTACTTCATCGTGCACGAGCCCAGCGGGTAGAAGCCCGTGTCGACGCCGTAGTTCATCTGGGCCAGCCGCGTGTAGTGGCGCACCAGGTCCCGTTCGGCGACCTCGGGGAGCGCCGGCGGCGAGGCCCGGAGCTGGTCGGGCGGGAGCTCGGCCTCGGGGACGTCGAGCCCCGGGAGGCTCCAGGCCCGCCGGCCGGGCCGGGACAGGTCCATGATCGTGCCCTGCCCCGGTGGCCCCTGGGTCCGGACCGGGGCGCCGATCCGTTCCGGCGACCCCTGGGCCCCGGCCGGGACACCGGTCCGCCCGTGGGCTCCGGCGCGCTCCTCCCCGTCCTCAGCCGGCCGGGTCGTCATCGCAGCACCTCCCCCAGGGCCTCGGCGAAGGCGTCGATCTCGGCCCGGGTCCGCCGCTCGGTCACCGCGACGAGGAGGCCGCGGCCGTCGGCGTCGTCGAGCGGGACGCCCGCGAGGAACCCCCGCTCGATGAGCGCGTCGCGGACCTCCGCGGCCGGCCGCGGCAGCCGGAGCGCGAACTCCTTGAAGAAGGGCGCGCCGGGGAACAGGAGCTCGACCCCGGGGACGGCCGCGAGACGCTCCGCCGCGTATCGGGCCTTCGCCGCGCAGCGGCGCCCGAGCTCGCGGAGCCCTTCCGGCCCGAGCCAGGCGAGGTAGATGGCGGCGGCGATCGCGAGGAGGGTCTGGTTGGTGCAGATGTTGGAGACGGCCTTCTCGCGCCGGATGTGCTGCTCGCGGGCCTGGAGCGTGAGGACGTAGCCCCTCCTCCCATCCACGTCCACGGTCTCGCCGACGATCCTACCGGGGAGCCGGCGGACGTCGGCCATCCGGGCCGCGATCACGCCGAGGTAGGGTCCCCCGAAGCTCAGGTGGTTCCCGAGGACCTGTCCCTCGGCCACGCAGATGTCGGCGCCCAGCTCGCCGGGGGGCGCGAGGATCCCGAGCGAGAGTGGGTCGAAGACCTGGATGGCGCGCGCGCCGCCCGCCCGGGCCCGGGCGAAGAGCTCCCGCGCGGGCTCCAGGATCCCGTAGCGGTTGGGGTGCTGCACGATCACGGCCGCCACGTCCTCCCCCACGTCGGGCGCGCCCCCCCGGCCGCCCGGGGCCTCGAAGACCTCCGGCTCGTACCCCGCGCCCCGCCCGTAGGTGCGGAGCGCCTCGACGTACCGGGCGTCGAGCGCCGCCGAGGCCAGCACCCGGGCCCGCCCGGTGGCCGAGCGCGCCATGTTCACGGCCTCGGCGACGGCGGTCGCACCGTCGTAGAGGGAGGCGTTGGAGACCTCCATCCCGGTGAGCTCGCAGATCATCGACTGGTACTCGAAGAGGACGCCGAGGACCCCCTGGGAGAGCTCCGGCTGGTAGGGGGTGTAGGAGGTGGCGAACTCGGAGCGGCCTGCCAGCGCCCAGACCACCGCCGGGACGTAGTGATCGTAAGCCCCCCCGCCCGCGAAGCACACGAGGTCGTCCGCGCTCCGGTTCCGCCCCGCGAGCCGCCGGAGGTCATCCACGACCTCCATCTCGGAGCGCCCCTCGGGGAGGTCCAGGGGGCGGTCGAGCCGGACCGAGGCCGGGATCTGGTCGAAGAGGCGGTCCAGGGAGTCGAGCCCCAGGGCGTCGAGCATCGCCCGGACGTCCTGCTCGGTGTGGGGCGCGAACCGCATGGGCCTCCTCCGCTGCCGCACGTTCCGGGGCGGAAGTCTACCCCGGACCCGAGGCGTCGCCGCCCGACGCGTCAAAGCGGCAGCCCTCCGATGGGGCGCCGGGCGCCGGTGGCCCCTCAGTCGGGCTCGTCGCGCTCGAGCCCGTACTTCGTCACCAGCGAGAGGTAGTCCCGCTGGTAGAAGATCTTGCAGCGGACCTCGGGGTACAGCTCGCGGAGCCGGCGGACCTTCCGGTTCTTCTTCGTCACGAGCTTCTGGTTGAGCGTGGTGATCTCGATGTAGAGGTCGTACTGGGGCAGGTAGAAGTCGGGGGTGAAGCGCTGGACCACGTTCCCTTCCCGGTCCCACTCGAGGTCGAACGACCTCGGCTCGTACTCCCACTCGATCTGGTAGAAGTCGAGCAACCGGGCGAACTGGCGCTCGGAGGCGTGGGCGAAGCGGACGGTGTCGCTCTTGAGGGCCGGCGGGCTGGTCGCGGGGTCGGCGCTCACGACCCTCCGGCCTGCGCGGCCCCGCGGGCGGGCCGAGCCGCCTTCTCCAGGCTTCCCTCGAGATCGCTCCACACCTTGTCGACGGCGATGGCGAACACCGCCTGCCCCCTGGAGAGGAGATCCACGAGGACGTCGGGGGATTCCGCCTCGTAGATCCGCTGGCCGTCCGACACGAGGGTCACGCCGTGGGCGGGCCGCTCCATGTCGCGGAGCTGCTCCACGGCCTTGCGGACCCGCTGGAGCGACACCCCGGTGTCGAGCAGCTTCTTGATGATCCGGAGCGTGACGAGGTCCTGGAAGGAGTACAGACGCTGGGTCCCGCTCCCCCGGGCGTCCCTGATCGACGGGCGCACCAGGCCCGTCCGGGCCCAGTAGTCGAGCTGCCGGTAGGTGATGCCGACGATCCGGCAGACCTCCGGGACGCGGAACCCCTGCTCCACCTGGCGCATCTCACAGCTCCGGGATCACGCACGTGTAAGCAGCCTAGGCGAGGGGGCGGCGATCGTCAATCACCCTGCCGTGCGCCGCCACCCGCCCACGCCGATAGGCCGGCGCCCGCGCGCCTCGGGGCGCCGGCCGGACCCGGGCCCGCGGAACGTCAGGCGAAGTCCTCCGGCCTGACGTTCTCCAGGAACTCCCGGAACCGCTCGACCTCCTCCTCCTGCTCGTCCCCCTCGGGGATCAGGATCGAGGCCTCCGAGAGGACCTCCTCGTTCGCGTAGATGGGAGCGTGGATCCGGACCGCGAGCGCGATCGCATCGCTCGGACGAGAGGAGACCTCGTAGGACTCCCCGTCCCGGCGCATCGAGATCACGGCGTAGAAGGTCCCCTCCCGGAGCTCCGTGATCACGATCCGCTGCACCTCCACCGACATCTCCTCCAGGATGTTCTTGAGGAGGTCGTGGGTCATGGGGCGGGGCGTGACCACGCCCTGCAGCGCCAGGGCGATGGCGGCGGCCTCGGCCGCCCCGATCCAGATCGGGAGGTACCGCTCCCCGCCGCGCTCCTTGAGCAGGACGATCGGCTGGTTGCTCGGGAGCTCCACCCGAACGCCGGCGAGGTCCATCTCGATCATGGCTCACCCACGAATGTAGACCCCGCCCCTCCGCCCGACAACCCGCATCCCGGCCCCGAGCGCCCGGGCCGGCGCCGGGGCGCCGTGGGCCGCCACGACGGCGCCGTCCGCGTTCCTCACCGGCGGGCGCCGGGGTCCAGGAACGGCAGCAGGACGTCGGGCGCGGCGGTGACGGCCGCCTGGTCCTCCACCGCCAGGATGTCGGGGAGGTTCCGGTACCGGCCGCCCACGTCGAGCCCGTAGCCCACCACGAACACGTCGGGGCAGTCGAACCCCACGTAGCGGAGGGACAGCGGCGCGATCCGGCGGGCCGAGCGGTCGAGCAGCGTGCACACCTCGAGCGACGCGGGACCCCGACCCTCGAGCACCGAGAGGAGGTAGGAGAGCGTGAGGCCGGTGTCCACGATGTCCTCGACGACGATCACGTGCTGGCCGCCGATGTCCTCGTCGAGGTCCTTGAGGATCCGGACCCGCCCCATGGACTCCGCCGCCCTCCCGTAGCTCGAGATCGACATGAAGTCGACCCGCAGCGGGAGGGGGATCTCCCGGATGAGGTCCGCGAGGAACACCGTGCCGCCCTTGAGGACCGAGATCAGGACGGGCTCGCGCCCCTCGTAATCCCCGGTGATGGTGCGGCCGAGCTCCTCGATCCGCCGGCGGATGTCCTCGCGCCCGAACAGCACGCGCGCGACCTCCGACATGCGCCGCGATCGTAGCAGAGAGCCGGGGCCGATCGCCGGACCGCTCGCTCAGGCCAGGAGCGCCCGCAGCACCCCAAGGACCCCGTCCACCACCGCGGCCAGGGCCCTCCCCCACCACGAGCCGGCCGGGGGCGGGGGCGGGGGCGGGACGTCGGCCACGACGAGGGGCACCGAGCCCAGGGTCATCCCCGGCAGGCGGAACACGACCGTCCCGACCCGCTCCCCGCGCCTCGGCGGGAAGGCCGCCGTAGGATCGACCCGGACCGAGGAGGTCGGACCGCTCCCCGCGGCCTCGGGGACCAGCGCCTCGAGCGAGGCCCCGGCGGCCACCGGCACCCGGCCGCCGACCAGGTCGACCCAACCGAAGGGCTCCCCGACGCGGACCAGGACCCGGCGCTCGTAGGCGAAGAACCCGTGGTCGAGGAGGGCCGCAGCGTCGGAGAAGGCCGAGGCCGGGGTCGACGCCCCGAGGACGACGGCCACCAGCCGGAGCCCATCCCGTTCGGCCACGGCGACCACGCAGTAGCCCGCGGCCCCCGTGTAGCCGGTCTTGACGCCGACGGCGCCCGGGTAGAGCCACAGCAGCACGTTCCGGTTCTGGATCCGCCGGATCCCACCGCCGGGAGCCGGGATCTCGTGGAACCGCTGGGCGACGATCCGCGCGAACCTCGGGTCCCGGTAGGCGGCACGCGTGAGCCGCACGAGGTCCAGGGCCGTCGAGGTGCCCCGGTCGTCGAGGCCGCTCGGGGAGCGGAACGCGGTCCCCCGCATCCCCAGGCGCCGGGCCCGCAGGTTCATCAGCCGGACGAAGCGGTCCACGCTCCCCGCGACGTGCTCGGCGAGGGCGAGGGCGGCGTCGTTCGCCGACTGCAGCAACAGCGCGTAGAGGAGGTCCCCGACCGAGATCCGCTCGCCGGGCTCGAGCCCGAGCTCCGACAGGCCCAGGTTCCCGTCGGGGGACGCCGGCAGCTCGCTCACCACGACCTCGTCCCCGAGGCGCGCCCGCTCCAGCACGAGCAGGGCCGTCATGATCTTCGTGAGGCTCGCGATGGGCCTCCGGATCCGGCCGCCCTGCTCGAACAGGACCTGGCCCGTGTCCAGATCGGCCAGCACGGCGGAGGGCGCCGAGACCCGTGGCGGCTCGGCCGCGGGCGAGGGCGTCGCGAGGCGGGAGACGAACGGCGAGGGGGAACCGAAGGGCGGGACCGGCGTCGGCGGAGGCGTCTCCACGGGCGCGGCGATGGCCCAGCCGGCCGACGGGAGCAGCGCGACCCCCTGCCCCGCCAAGAGGCCCCCCAGGAGGCATCCGAGGAGGCGGACCAGGGCCGATCGGCGCACGATCTCGGAGGCTACCGCGCGGCCGCGGGATCGCCCGGCTCGGCCTCTACCCCGGGGTGAGGTACTTGCGGAGGTTCACGCGGAGCAGCGCCTGCTTGAGCTTCCTCGAGGCGCGGGCCAGCTCGAGGAGGGTGCCCGCCGCCGCCCGCCGGGCGTCCGGGTTCCGCTGGCGGAGCATGGGCATCACGATGGCCTCGAAGAACGCCCCCTCGCGCTCCGCGAAATGCTTGTACATCGTGAGGTGCCGAGGCTCGACCCCGTACTTGAAGAAGTCCCGGACCACCGACAGCACCACGTAGTCGTCCCCGTCGTAGTAGCGGGCACCGTCCGGGCCGTGGGAGCAGACGAGCCCGAAGCTTTCGAGCTCCTTGATCCGCTCCTTCTCGACGCCGGTCGCGGCGGCCATCTCCTCGAGGGACATCTGGAGGCCGGTGGGCGGCTCGGCGAGCTCGTCCGCCGCCTCCGCCCCCGCCGGCGCCGTCGCGGCCGCCTGGGGCTCCTCGACCTCGCCCGCATCCATCTTCGCCAGGCGCTCCTTGATCACCTTGAGGGGGAGGTACTCGTCGCGCTGCATCCGGAGGATCGCCTTGAGGCGCTCCACGTCCTTCTCGTAGAACTTCCGGTAGCCCGACGGCGTGCGCTCGGGTTGGATCAACCCCTCGGACTCGAGGAACCTGATCTTCGAGATCGTGATGTCGGGGAACTCGGCCTTCACCGAGACCAGCACCTCCCCGATCGACTGGTAGTTCCGGGTCGCCATCGCTCCTTCACTCCCCCCCGGCGAAGAACACGAGCCTGAACCTGCCGAGCTGGACCTCGTCCCCCGAGGCGAGCTTCGTCTCCTCCACGCGCTCGCGGTTGACGTAGGTGCCGTTCAGGCTGCCCAGGTCCCGCACGAAGAACCCGTCCTCCCGTCGCACGAACTCCGCGTGCCGCCGGGACACCGTGATGTCGTCGAGGAAGACGTCGTTGTCCGGGCTCCGACCCGCCGTCGTCACGTCCTTGTCGAGGAGGAAGGTCGACCCTGCGTTGGGGCCACGCTTGACGAGCAGGAAAGCCTGCCCGAATTCGAGTTCGTCGCGCGGGAACGGGAACTCCTCCGCACCTTCCTCTTCGGTCTCGACCGGGGGGAGGGTGAGGGTGGTGTCTTCCTCGAGGGGAGCCCCGCAGCTCGCGCAGAACCGCGCCCCTTCGCGGTTCCGGTGTCCACAGCGGGTACAGAACAAGGTCTCCCTCCGACCTGCCTCAGCCTGAACCCTTAGGTGGAGGCTGGCACGGACCCTCAACCCTCCACGAACACTCGAACCTAACGCAGCCAGCGCCCAGGGTCAACCGCCGGTTGGCTGCCGGCTTCGAGCCGAGCCCCACGGTCCTGCCCCGGCCCGGGCCTGATCCAGAGCCGCCGCGGGCCGCGCGTCCCTACTCGCCCCGGCGGAGCTCCTCCACGAAGGCGCGGTAGGCGTTCGCGTCCATGAGGCGATCGAGCTGGGAGGGGTCCCGGACCTGGACCACGATCATCCAGCCCTGCCCGTAGGGGTCCTCGTTCACGAGCTCCGGACGCTCCTCGAGGAGCGTGTTCCGCTCGACGACGGTGCCGTCCACCGGGCTGAAGAGGTCCGAGACGGATTTCGTCGACTCGACCTCCCCGAACGACTCCATCGCCCGTACCTCGGCCCCCGGCTCGGGGAGCTCCACGTACACCACGTCGCCCAGCTTGTCCTGCGCGTAGTCGGTGATGCCGACCCGGACGCGCCCGTCGCCCTCGTCGCGCGCCCACTCATGCTCCCTCGTGTAGCGAAGGTCCTCGGGGAACTCCATCTCGCTCCTTCCGTCGCCTCCTCGCTTCGCTTCCCGCCTCCGTCCATCCCTCCGCTGCCAGCGGCCCTCAGGGCGCCTGCCCGGCCGCCGCGCCCGCGGCCAATGTCGGGGGAAACGGTCGCCGTCGTCAAGCCGGGCGGGATCCTCAGCGCCGCGAGGCGGCCGCCAGGGCGCGTCGCGCGTCCCCCGCGTAGAGCCCCGCGGCTGCGTACGCCGCCGCGATCCCGGACCAGAAGGCCGCCCACCCGAACCACCGAGCCACGGCGCCGAGGGGCAGACCGAGGTTCGCCCACGCGACGGCCGGCACCCCGAGCATCAGCGCCAACGTGGCGAGCTTGCCCACCGCGCGGACCTCGATCCGGACCCTCTTGAGCGCGAGCAGGGCCGCCCCCGCCAGGAGGAGCGCGGCGTCCCTGGCGAGGATCGCCGCCGCCGCCCACGCCGGGAACGCCCCCCTCGCCACGAGCGCGACGAGGGCGGCCGCGATCGCGAGCCGGTCGGCCGTGGGATCGAGGACTTTGCCCAGTTCGGACACCCTCTCCGTCCGGCGGGCGAGCCACCCGTCGACCCAATCGGTGGCGCTCACGACCCCGAAGGCCACGAGCCCCAGCGCTTCCGTCCCCGGGTGCACGATCAGCCACGTGAAGAGCGGGATGGCGAGGATCCGCCCCAACGAGAGGAGGTTCGGGGCCGTGAGCACGGCGGAGGAAGCGGCCTCCCTCGTGGTCCCCATCGGGTGCACGGTAGCACCCGCCCACCGCTGCCGCGGCGACCCGGTCGCCCCTGTCGGGCCGGCCGGATTCGAACCGGCGACCTTCGGACCCCCAGTCCGACGCGCTAACCAAGCTGCGCCACGGCCCGCCGAACCAAGCCTAGCAGCCGCGAGCCCCGAGCCTGGCCCGCCGAGGCCCGGGCCACCGCCAGCGTGCCGGCCGGCCGCGCGCCCTTCAGCCGGGTCGGGAAGCGGGCCGACGGCGGCCGGAGGCCCTCCGCCTGCGCTTGGGGCGGAACGCGAGCCGGATCGGCACCCCCCGCAGGTCGAAGGCCTCCCGGAGGCGGTTCTCGAGGAACCGCTGGTAGCCGGGCGGCGGCGGCGGTCCGCCGAACAGGACGAACCGGGGCGGGGCGGCCGCCACCTGGGTCCCGTAGAGGTACCGGACGCCGCCCGGCGCCGGCCGCTCCTCCTGCGCGCGCTCCAGCACCCGGTTCACCTCCGCCGTCGGCGCCCGACGCCGCCAGCGCTCGTGGACCGCGAGGAGCGCCGCGGGGAGGCGGTGGACCCCGGTCCCGCGGAGCGCCGACGTCCGGAGCACCTCGGACCGGGCGAAGGTCTCCGCCTGGGCCGACAGGGACCGATACAGCTCGTCGCGCTCCGTCACGAGGTCCCACTTGTTGGCGACCACCACCAGGCCGCGTCCCGCCTCCATCACCCGCGAGGCGATCCGTCGGTCCTCCGCGGTGAAGCCCTCGGTCGCGTCCAGGATCAGGGCCGCCACGTGGGAGCGATCGATCGCGCGGATCGTCCGCACGTAGCTGTAGTACTCGAGGCCGCGCGCCCTCGATGGGCGTCGGAACCCCGCCGTGTCGACGAACCGCACCCGGCCCTCCGGCCAGGAGACGACCGCGTCCACCGCGTCCCTCGTGGTGCCCGCCTCCTCGAACACCACCGACCGCTCCTCCCCGACCAGACGGTTGAAGAGCGAGGACTTGCCCACGTTCGGCCTCCCCACGATGGCGAACCTCGGCTCGACCTCCACCTCTGGTGCAGGCTCGACCTCGGGCAGGAGCGCGACGATCCGGTCCAGCAGTTCCCCGGTCCCCCGCCCGTGGAGGGCCGAGACCGCCACGGGCTCCCCCAGGCCCAGGGCGTGGAAGACGGCCGCATCCGGCTCCTCCCGCTCGGTGTCGACCTTGTTGGCGACGACGAGCACCGGGACCCGGGCCCCCCGAAGCCTGCGGGCGAGGGCCGCATCGTCCTCCAGGATCCCGGCCCTGGCGTCGACCACGAGGAGCACCAGGTCGGCCTGCTCGGAGGCGCGGGCGGCCTGCTCGGCGACGAGCGCCTCGAGCCCTCGCGCCGATGCCGCGTACCCCCCCGTGTCGACCAAGAGCAACCGCCGGCCCCGCCACCGGACCTCGTGCTCCACCCGGTCCCGCGTCACGCCGGGGAGCTCGTGGGCGATGGCCTCCCTGCGTCCGACCAGCCGGTTGGCGAGCGTCGACTTGCCGACGTTCTGCCGCCCGACGAGGGCGACCCGAGGGAGCACCTGGTCGGAGCTCACCCGGCGCTCCGGCCGAGACGCTCCCGGACGATCTCGAGCGCCCTCGCCAGGACCTCGTCCTCGGTGAGCCCGGTCGTGTCGATCGCCACCGCGTCGGCGGCGGGCACGAACGGGTTCACGCGAGCGTCGAGGGCGTCCCGCTCGTGGAGCGCCCGGGCCAGTCGCTCATCCGACGCCCGCTCCCGGGCCCTCCTCGCCGCCCGCTCCCGCGGCTCGGCGACGAGGAAGATCTTCACCGGCGCGTCGGGGAAGACGACGCTCCCGATGTCCCGCCCCTCGACCACGGCTCCACCCCGCCCCAGCCGTCGCTGTTCCGCCCGGAGCACCTGCCGGACCTCAGGATGACGGGCGACCCTCGATACGGTGAGCTCGACGTCCGGGCTCGCGATCTCGGCGCCCGGCGTTCGGCCTTCGACCTGAAGTTCGGGGATGGGCTCCGCACGTGACAAGCTGAACCTCATCCGCCGAGCGAGCCGAGCGAGGGCCGGCCCGTCGTCGGGGTCGACCCCCAGCCGGGAGGCCTCGAGTGCGAGTGCACGGTACATCGCGCCGGTGTTGAGGTAAGGAAGGCCCAGGGCCGAGGCGAGGCGACGGGCCAGCGTGCTCTTCCCCGCCCCCGCGGGCCCGTCGATCGCGATCACCGGCCCGCGACGGCGGCCCGCGCGGCCCCCGACGCCCTCCCCGTCCGAGGCTGTCCCTCGGCCGCCTCCCCGGTTCACGGCTCCTCCTCCACCCGTGCTCCGAGGGCCGAGAGGACGCCGAGGAACCCGGGGAACGAGACCCGAACCGCCTCGACCCCGGTGACCTCGCAGGGTCCCCGCGCCGGCAGGCCGGCCACCACGAGGGCCATCGCGAGGCGATGATCGGCCCGGGCATCCGCCCTCCCCCCGACCGCTCCGCCCCCCGCGACCAGCAGGTCGTCGCCTTGGACCGCGGCGTCCGCGCCGAGGCCGCGCAGCCCCTCCGCGAGTCCCTCGAGCCGGTCGCTCTCCTTCACCCGGAGCTCACCCCCGCCGCGGAACGCCGATGCCCCCTCCGCGTGGGCGGCGACCGCGGCCAGGACGGGCACCTCGTCGATCACGAGCGGCAGCTCGTCCGGCGGGACCTCGGTCCCCACGACCCTGTCGGCCGGGAGGACACGGAGGTCCCCCACCGGCTCGCCCAGCTCCAGGCCCCGCACCGCGGCCTCCGTCGCGATCCCCATCCGTCGGAGCACCTCGAGGAACCGGGTCCGCGAGGGGTTGAGCCCCACCTCCCGCACCAGGAGCTCGCTCCGGGAGAGCGCCGCGGCGGCGATCAGGAACGCCGCCGCGGACACGTCGCCCGGCACGGCCGCGGCGAACCCCTCGTGCTGGAACCGGGAGACCCTCACCCGGCCGGGGGCGATCTCGACGGGCGCGCCCAGGGCCGCCAGGGCCCGCTCGGTGTGGTCGCGGGTGGGGGCCGGCTCCTCCACCGTCGTAGGGCCCTCCGCGTCGAGCCCCGCGAGCAGGAGGCAGCCCTTCACCTGCGCGCTGGGCACCTCGGTGCGGTGGTGGATCCCCCGGAGCGGGGCCCCCTCCACCACGAGCGGGGGGCACCCAGCCGTGGTGGTCACGCGCGCCCCCATGCGCCGGAGCGGTTCCGCTACCCGCTCCATCGGCCTGCGCGAGAGGCTCTCGTCACCGACCAGCACCGCTCGGATCGGCCTGCTCGCGATGACCCCGGCGAGCAGGCGCATCGTGGTTCCCGAGTTGGCGCAGTCGAGGGGACCCCGCGGATCCTCGATCGCCGCTCGACCCTCGCCCTCGACCACGAGGTGAGGCATCTCCAGCGGCTCGCGCGGCCCGTTCCACGTGGAACCCTCTCCCTCCAGGATTTGCGCGGGGACCGAACCCTCACCCTCTAGATGAGGGAACGTTCCTGGGAAGAGCGACCTGAGGCACCGGAGGGTAGCCTCGACGTCGAGCGACGCCGGCAGCCCGCGCAGCTCGCTCCGCCCTCGGGCCGTAGCGGCGAGGATGGCCCACCGGTGCGCGATCGACTTGTCCCCCGGGACCCGGGCCTCGCCGCTCACCTTCGAACCGGGCTGGACCAGCGCGCGCATCCTGAGCCCCCTAGTAACTCCTCATGAGCCTTGAACGTGGGGGGTCCTCCCTCCAGTCTGGGGCTGGTTGGAAGCCTTCCCCACGACCAGGAGAGGAGGACCCATGGGCAACCGTAGCGGAACCGGGCTCAGCCGGGGAGACCGGCGGCGGAACGAGAAGCTCCGCGGGTGGTCCCCCGGGAGCAGGACGGGGCCTCGGAGCGGGCCGCCCTCGCCCGCTCCCACCTCCTGTGGGCGAGGGAACAGGTGGCGGAGCGCGAGGACCGGATGCTCGGCCTCCTCGAGGCCCTCGGCTACCTGGAGCTCGCCTCCACGATCCCCGGCCTCTCCCCGGTGGGGGTGGCCCAGATCCTGGCCGAGACCGGGGAGCCCGCCCGCTACGACTCGGGGCGAGCCTGGGCCAAGCACGCCGGGATCTGCCCCCGCGACAACGGGTCGGGGCGGCAGCGGGGCAGGGCCGCGGCCTCCGGGAGGGGCCGGCCCAGGCTCCCGACCGCGGCCTGGCGGGGGGTCTGGCCGCTCCTCCAGCGCAACCCGGCGTTCCGGGCCCGCCACCGGCGCCTGCGGGAACGGAGGGGGAACCCCCTCACCGACCAGCAGGCCCGGGTGGCGGTGGCCGCGGCGCTCCTCCGCCGGCTGTGGGTGGTGCTCACCCACCGGGTGGCCTGGGATCCGGCCCTCGCCTCTCCGGAGGAGGTGGTGCGGGCGGCGTGAACCGGGCATGATGGGCCCGGGTGGGGCGGAGCCCGCAAGCCCGTCGGGGAGAACCCGCAGCTGAGCTTTGGCCGCTCCACCCGCTCCCCGCGTCGAACCCGCATGGGGGCTGTTGGGCAGAACCCGGTCGGCCGCTAGGTTGGGAGGGGGAGCGGGGCGGGGACCGCCCGGACGTCGTGCCACCGGATCCGTTCCCACGGCGAGGGAAACGAGCCCCCGGCCGGGGGAGGATCTCGCCTGCGGGAGGATGCGAGTTGACGACGGCCTCATAGGCTGCTCAGGCCAGCCGCACGGGGTCGAACCCCCTGGCCTCGAGCGCGGTCCGCGCGCCGTCGGCGGCGGAGGCCCCGACCGTGAGGTGGACCATACCCCGCCCGCCCTCGGGCGAGTGGACGATCTGGAGGTCCTCGATGTTCACGCCCACCTCCCCGAGGGTGGCGGTCAGTTCCGCCAGCACGCCGGGACGGTCCGGGACGGGGACCTGCAGGACCGCCACCCCGGCGCGGACCTGGGGCTTCGCGGAGAGCGAGAGCCTCGCCCGCTTGGCCTGCTCGAAGGCCGCCTCCACCTCGGCCCCGCGGCCCTGGGCCACGAGTTCCCCCAACACCCGGAGCCGCTCGCGATACAGGTCGATGGCCTCGACGATCGCGTCACGGTTGGCGAGGAGGATGGAGCTCCACAGCGCGGGGTTCGAGGCGGCCAGCCGCGTGAGGTCCCGGAACCCGCCGGCCGCGAGGAGGAGGATCTGCGGCTCGTCCGCCTCCTCGGCGGCCGCGAGGCCCATGAGGGCGGTGGACGCGACCTGCGGCAGGTGGCTCACGAACGCCACCAGCCGGTCGTGCCGGGCCGCCTCCATCTCGATGGCCTGCGCGCCCAGTCGGCCGACGAGCGCCCGCACCCGCGCCACGGCCTCCGGGTCCGTCCGGGCGGTCGGGGTGAGCACCCACACGATCCCGTCGAGCACCGAGGCCGAGGCGTGATCGGGCCCGGACCGCTCCGAACCGCCCATCGGGTGGCCGCCGACGAACCGGGCAGCACCGTCGCCCGCCAGGCGCTCCACCCCCCCGACCACCCCGGCCTTCACGCTCCCCACATCGGTGACGACGGCCTCGGGCGCGGCGGCGAGCGCGCGGGCCGCGGTCTCGGCGATGGCCGGGAGCGGCGTGCAGACCAGCACGACGTCGGCCCCCGACACGCAGTCGTCGAGCGACGAGGCCGGCTCGAAACCGGCCTGCGCCCCGGCGCGGCCTAAGACCACCGGGTCGATGTCGTAGGCCCGCACGGCGATCCCCGCCCTGGCGGCCGCCATGGCGGCCGACGTCCCGATCAGGCCGGTGCCCACGATCGCGAGTCGAGCGGGCCTCGGGTCGCCCGCGGCCCCGGGCGCGGCAGGGGTCACCCCCGCCGGCCGGGGCTCGCCCCGGCCGGACGCGCTGGTGTCGGTCCCCGTCATGGCCCCGCCTCGTCGAGATCGTCCCGGAGCGACTCGGCGCCGTCGAGGTAGACGTGCTCGATCCCGTCGAGCGGCCGGTCGGAGTGGAAGTGCATCAGGACCCTGATCACGCGGGGCATCGAGCCCTGCACGGGGATCTCCCTGGCGCAGAGGAGGGGCACCTTCCCCAGACCCATCCGCCGCGCCGCCTCGGCGGGGAACGCCGAGCGCAGGTCCTCGGTCGCGGTGAAGAGCACGCTCACCAGGTCCTCTCGGTCGACACCGTTCCGCTCGATCATCGCCGAGAGCAGACGCTCGGTGGCCGCGAGCAGGACCTCGGCCTGGTCCTCCGCGACCACGATCGCCCCCCGCGCAGCGCGCACCCGCATCCGTCCTCCTTCCCGAGCTCCGGTCGGCTCCGTCCCAGCGGTCGGCGAGGGCACAGGCTACAGGCCCGTCGCGCGGTAGAGGGCCCGCACCTCCTCGGGCGTGAGGGGCCGGACCTGCCCGGGCCGGAGCCGCCCCAGCCGGACCGGGCCCACCCGGAGCCGGACGAGGCGGCGGACGGGGAACCCCAGCGCCTCCAGCATCCTCCGCACCTCGCGCTTGCGCCCCTCGACCATCACGACCCGGAGCGCGCCGCGGCCGGGCCGGCGCCCCACCACCCGCGCCGAGACCGCCCGCGCCAGGCCGTCCTCCAGCTCCACGCCGCGCTCGAGGGCGCGGGCCGTCCGTTCGGTGGGCTCCCCCTCCACCTCGACCAGGTACTCCTTCTCCACCCCGTACCTCGGGTGCATCACCCGGTTCGCGAGCTCCCCGTCGTTCGTGAGCAGGAGGAGGCCCTCGGAGTCCCGGTCCAGACGTCCGATCGGGTAGACGCGGGGACCCGGGGGCAGGAGGGGCCGCAGGTCCGGCCGGCCGCGTTGGTCCCGGAGCGTCGTGACCACGCCAGCCGGCTTGTGGAGGGCGTAGTACCTGACGCGCGGATCGAGGTTCACCCTCGAACCATCCACCTCGACCACGTCCCGGGAGGGATCCACCCGATCGCCGAGCCGGGCGACCCTCCCGTTCACGGTGACCCTCCCCCCGGCTATCAGTTCCTCGCAGGCTCGACGGGAGCCGAACCCCACGCGCGCCAGGACCTTCTGGAGCCGTTCCTCCGGCACCTGCGCCTCCCGGAGAGCCCGTCAGTCCCCCGGCGTCGTGGTGTCCGCCCCTTCCGCGCCCTCCGCTCCCCCATCCGCCCGGTCACCCTCCTCCGCCGTCGCGGCATCCGCCCCGAGGAGCGGCGCCAGCGGGGGGAGCGAGGCCAGCGAAGGGAGCCCGAGTCGCTCGAGGAAGGCGGGGGTGGTCCCGTACAGGACCGGGCGGCCGGGAGCATCGTCCCGTCCCACCTCCTGGACGAGCCCCCGGTCCACGAGCGCTCGGAGGACGCCGTCGGAGTTCACGCCCCGGATGGCGGAGATCTGGTGGCGGGTGACGGGCTGCTTGTACGCGACGATCGCGAGGGTCTCCAGCGCGGCTCGGGTGAGCCTGGCCTGGCGGGAGGACAGCACGAACCGCCCGACGATGGGTGCCACGTCGGGATGCGTGGCGAGCCGCCATCCGCCCGCCACGTTGCGGAGCACGAGGCCCGCGCCCCGCTCCTCGTACTCCCGCGCGAGGGCCTCGCAGAGCTCCTCCGCCCTCCGCCGGTCGACGTCCAGCGCCTGCGCCAGCACCGCGGCCGGGATCGGCTCGTCCGACACGAACAGGAGCGCCTCGATGGCGCGAGCGAGGTCGCGGTCCGACACCCCCTGCTCGGGGCGACCCTCGACGTTCACCGCGGGTCGAGCTCCACGATCGACCCCCACTCGACCGGGTCGGACCGCCCACCCGGAAGGAGCCTCAAGCTCGCCATCCGACCTCGATCTCCCCGAACGCCTCCGCCTGCGAAAGCTCAACCTTCCCCTCACGGTGTAGTTCGAGGAGCGCGAGGAACCTCACGACCACGTGGATCCGCTCCACGCAGTCGGCCACCAGCTCGCGGAACCGAGCGCGCCCCAGCCGGGCGAGCCGCTCCTCGACCGCCTGGATGGCTTCGGCGATCGTCACGCGCACCGGGGTCACGTGGGAGAGGTCGAGCACGGGCGGCGGCCGCAGCAGCGCGGCCGCGACCCGGGCCAAGTCGTCGGCTCCGACCCCCGCGAGAACATCCGGGTACAGGTGGGCGAACCCCTCCCCCGGCCCGACGTCGCGGGTGAAGTACTCCGCCTCGGCCTCGATGCGCTGCCCGAGCCACCGGGCGACGCGGCGGAACGCCTGCAGCTCCAGGCTCCGCGCGTACGCCAGGTCCGGCGATCCGCCGAGGAGATCCTCCTCGTCGAGCTCCTCCGGCCGAGGCAGGAGCCGGCCGACCTTGAGCTCCAGGAGCACCGCGCAGACCGCGAGGAACCAGGTGGCCTCCTCGAGGCTCCACCGGTCCGCCTCCCGCGCGTGCTCGAGGAACCGGTCCGTGACCCGGGCGATCGGCACGTCGCAGACGTCGACCTTCTGCTCGAGGATCAGGTCGGCGAGCAGCCGGAACGGCCCGCTCCACGCCGGCAGTTCGACCGTGAAGCCGCCGGGAGGCGCGGGCCCGGTCATGCGAACCGCATCGCGTCGCGGACCGCCTTCATCGTGTCCTCCACGATCGGGCGGACGCGGGCGCGGCCCGCGGCCAGGACCTCGTCCGCGATCCCGGGGTTCGCCTCGAGCTCGGCGCGCCGCTCCCGGAACGGCCGGAAGTACTCGACGATCCGGTCGGCGAGGTTCCCCTTGCACTCCACGCAGCCCAGGGCGCCGCTCCGGCAGTTCTCCTCGGTCCAGGCCAGGATGTCCTGGGAGAAGAGCCGGTGGAGGGCGAAGATCGGGCAGATCTCGGGCCGGCCCGGGTCGCCCCGGCGGATCTTCTTCGGGTCGGTGATGAAGCTCCGGACCCTCGCGCGGATCGCCTCCTCGTCGTCCCGGACCCAGATCGCGTTGTCGAAGGACTTCGACATCTTGCGACCGTCCGAACCCGGGACGAGGGGGGAGGGAGAGAGGAGGGCCTGGGGCTCGACCAGCACCTCCCCGTAGAGACGGTTGAAACGCCGCACGATCTCCCGGGCGAGCTCGAGGTGGGGGACCTGGTCCTCCCCCACCGGGACCAGCTCCCCCTTCACGATCACGATGTCCACGGTCTGGAGGAGCGGGTACCCCAAGAGCCCGTAGCTCGCGCTCTCCCGCTCGGAGAGGTCCCGCAGCCGTTCCTTGTACGTCGGCACCCGCTCCAGCCACCCGAGCGGCGTGATCATCCCGAGCAGCAGCGTGAGCTCCGCGACCTCCGGCACATCGGACTGCCGGTAGAGCGTGGCCCTGTTCGGGTCGATCCCCGCCGCCAGGAGGTCGAGGACCAGCTCCCGGACGAACCCGGGGAGCTCGGCGGTGCGGTCGTAGTGGGTCGTGAGCATGTGCCAGTCGGCGATGAAGTAGAACGCCTCGTGCTCGTCCTGGAGGCGGACCATGTTGAGCACGTTCCCGAACCAGTGCCCGACGTGCATCGGGCCCGTGGGTCGGTAGCCGGTGAGCACCCTGGCCTTGCGCCCCGCCGGGCGCGAGGGTGGGGACGGAGCGGGGGTGGGCGTCTCGATGCCCGCGATGATAGCGCGGCCCCGGGCCCGTCCCTGGGAACCCGCGCCGGACCGCCGATGGGCTCAGCAGGGGACCCCGGCCACGACGCGGCAGACGAGGTTCGAGAGCCCCTGGACGATCCCGAGGAGCGGCCCCGCGAGGAGGAAGAACACGAGGAGGACGAAGAGCGGCAGGTACTCCCCGAGGTTCTCGTAGGTATGACGCGCGCGAGGGGGCAGCACGCGGGCCAGGAGGTGGGCCCCATCGAGACCCGGGATCGGCATCAGGTGGAAGACGAAGAACACGACGTTCGTGTAGAGCGCGATCGCGGTGGCCCGAGCCGCCTCCGGCGTCATCGGGATCCGCACGAGCACGCCGATCACCACGGCGAGGGCCAGGTTGGCGAGGGGCCCCGCGAGCGCCACCCAGGCGGCGTCGCGTTCGCCGCGCCGCAGCCACGAGGGCTCGAGCGGCATCGGTTTCGCGTAGGCGAAGGGCGGGGGCTGGTACCCGGCGCCGGACGCCCACAGGATCACGATCAGCCCCGGGAGGATCAGCGACCCGAGCGGGTCGAGCTTCGGGCGGGGGTCGAGGCGGAGCCAGCCGAAGCGGCGCTGGCTCCCGTCGCCGAGCCGGTCGGCGACCAGGGCGCGGACGTGCTCCCGGAGCAGCAGGGCCACGCCCATCGACCCCGCCAGCTCGAGCGCCAGGAGCAGCCGATCCATCAGCCGAACCACCCGTGCACGAGGGGGGGCGGCGCGACCGGGCCGTCGGAGAGCCTGAGCGCCCCCAGCACCCGACGGGCCGCCGCCCGCGCGGCGTCCTCGTCGCGCGCGTGCACCTCCCCCACCGGCTCGCCCCGCTCCACCCGGTCCCCCACCTTGGGGTGGAACACGATGCCCACCGCGGGATGCACCGGGTCCCCCTTCCGCCGTCGGCCGGCGCCCAGGTCCACGCTGGCCCGGCCGATCTCCTCCGCCTCGACCGCCGCCAGCGTCCCCGACGCCTCGGCCTCGATCGGCAGCACGACGGGCGCCCGGGGCAGCACGGCCCAGGGGTCGTCGGCCACCCTGGGGTCGCCACCCTGGGCCGCGACCATCCGCCGGAACCGTTCGAGCGCGGCGCCTTCGGCCAGCGCCCGCTCGGCACGGGACCGGGCGTCCTCGGGGGAGGAACCCTCCAGGCGGACCAAGGCCTCGGTCGCGAAGGCCATGACCAGCTCGAGCAGCCTGCCGCCGGAGCGTCCGCTCAGGAGCTCGACGGCCTCGGCCACGTCGAGGGCGTTCCCCACCGCCCGGCCCAGCGGCTGGGACATGTCGGTCACGGCCGCCCGGGCCCGGCGGCCGAACCCCGCGGCCAGGTCCATGCACGCCCGGGCCAGGGCCACGGCGTCGTCCACGGTCTTCATGAACGCGCCGCTCCCCGCCTTCACGTCCAGGAGGATCAGGTCGCTCCCCACGGCCAGCTTCTTGGACATCACGCTCGCCGCGATCAAGGGGATCGACGGGACCGTGGCCGTCGCATCGCGCAGCGCGTAGAGAGCGCCGTCCGCCGGCACCAGGTCGGGGCTCTGGGCCGCCACGGCGCATCCGACCTCGGCGACCTGCCGCTCCAGCTCCTCGGGCCCGAGGTCGGTCCGGAGACCCGGGATCGACTCGAGCTTGTCCAGGGTTCCCCCCGTGTGCCCGAGCCCCCGCCCGGAGAGCTTGGCGACCCGCAGGCCCAGGGCGGCCGCCAGCGGCGCGAACACGAGCGTCACCCCGTCCGCGACGCCCCCCGTCGAGTGCTTGTCGACCTTCGGTCCGGGCACGCCGTCCAGCGGGAGCGTCCGGCCCGATCTGATCATGGCCCGGGTGAGGGCCTGGGTCTCCTCCGCGTCGAGTCCCCGGATGAAGGCCGCCATGAGGAACGCCGCCGCCAGGTAGTCGGGGACCTCGCCCCTCGCGTATCCCAGGACGAACGTCTCGAGCTCATCGGGAGGGAGGGGCCTGCCGTCCCGCTTCGCGGCCACGACATCCCTGGGATCCCTGGGCATCGCGCTCATGAGCGTCGTGACCTCGACCGCCCCCGGAGCTCAACCTCAAGTAGAGGATGCCTCTTCGGTGGACCGGCATCGGTGCCCAGGCCTCCACCTCCACCCCAGCGATCGGCCCGGTGCGCGTTCACGTCCCCATCTCCCGGTTCACGTCCCCATCTCCCGCGCGAAGCTCTCCCCCGCCAGGTCGTCGGCACGGGCGCCGAAGAGCTCGGCGAGGGTGGCCCCGAGGTCCGCGAACGAGCCCCGGAGGCCGAGGTCGTACGGGCCTCCGCGGAGCCCGCCCACCAGGATCGGGACGAGTTCCCTCGAATGGTCCGTCGAGGGCGTGGTCGGGTCGCAGCCGTGGTCCCCCGTGAGGAACAGCAGCCCTCCGTCGAGCGCGTCCAGGAGTTCGGGGACCCGGCGGTCCAGGGCCTCCACGCAGCGCGCGTACCCCTGGGGGTCGTTCCGGTGCCCGTACTTCGAGTCGAGATCCACGAGGTTCGTGAACACGAGCGCCGGGCCGGGGCGGGCGAGGAGCTCCAACGAGAGGTCGATCCCGTGGTCGTCCGAGTCCGAGTACCGGCCCTCGGTGATGCCCTGGCCGGCGAAGATGTCCTGGATCTTCCCGATCCCGTACACGGCGACCCCGGCCTCGATCAAGCGGTCGAGCACCGTGGGCCCGGGGGGTGGCACGGAGAAGTCACGCCGCCTGGGGGTGCGCACGAAGGCGCCGGGGCGACCGACGAAGGGACGGGCGATCACGCGCCCCACGTTGTGAGGGCCGGTGAGGATCCGCCGGGCGATCCGGCACCACTCGTAGAGCGTCGGGACGGGGACGACCTCCTCGTGGCAGGCGATCTGGAACACGGAGTCGGCGCTCGTGTAGACGATCGGCCGCCCCGTGCGCAGGTGCTCCTCGCCCAGCTCCTGGATGATCTCGGTGCCCGACGCCGGCCGGTTCCCCAGGACCTTCCGTCCGATCGCCCGTTCGAACGGTCGGATGACCTCCTCGGGGAACCCCTGGGGATAGACGGGGAAGGGACGCTCGAGGACGATCCCCATCATCTCCCAGTGCCCGGTCGTGGTGTCCTTGCCGGCGGAGCGTTCCCGCGCCCGCCCGTGCGCGGTGCCCGGATCGGCGCGGGGCGGCACGCCGACGATCTCGGTGAGGAGGCCGAGGCCGAGCGCGCCGAGGTTCGGCGCGCTGATCCCGCCCACGGCCCGCGCGCAGTTGCCCAGGGTGTTCGACCCCTCGTCCCCGTAGGCCGCCGCGTCGGGCGCCCCGCCGACGCCGAACGAGTCGCACACCACGAGGAGCGCCTTCGGGATCCTCGCCTCGCTCACCCTCCGTCCCCCGGGCCCTGGCCCTAGCGCGCCATGCCCTTCCGCTTGCAGTCGATGCAGAGCAGAGCCCAGGGGATCGCCTCGAGCCGCTCCACCGAGATCGGCCGCCCGCAGCTCTCGCAGGTGCCGTACGTCCCGAGCTGGATCTTCGCGAGGGCCCGCTCCACGTCCCGGAGGTTCGACCGGAGGGCCCGGACCACCGAGAGGAGCCGCGAGCGCTCCGCGGTGCTGTGGGCGCTGTCCGAGAACCCGCGCTCGATGTCGAGCTGCACCTCGTCGGAGTCGGGGTCCGCGCCGTGCTCGGAGATCTCCTTCCTGAGGTTCTCGCGCTGCTCCTCGAGCGCGGACCGGAGCCGGGACAGCGTTGCCTCATCCAGCACCTTCCTCACCTCCCACCGGCCGTGGTCGGCCGTCGTGCCCTCGGATGCGCGGTCAGGTACACCTCGCGGAGGTGCGCCCGGGTCACGAGCGTGTAGACCTGGGTGGTCGCCACGCTCGCGTGGCCCAGGAGCTCCTGCACCACCCGCACGTCCGCCCCGCCCTCCAGGAGGTGGGTCGCGAAGGAGTGGCGGAGCGTGTGCGGGGTGACGCGGGCCTCGATGCCCGCGGCGCGCGCCCGTCGGGCCAGGATCCGGGCGCAGCCCTGCCGGGTGAGACGACCGCCGCGGTGGTTCAGGAACAGCGCGCCCCTCGAGCGCGCCGAGGCCAGGGCCGGCCGACCGGCCGACAGGTAGCGGGCCAGGGCGTCCCGGGCCGCACGGCCCACCGGGACCTCCCGCTCCCTCCCGCCCTTCCCGAGGACCCGCACGCTCCCCTCCTCGAGATCGAGGTCGTCCACGTCGAGCCCCACGAGCTCCGAGATGCGGAGCCCGGACCCGTAGAGGAGCTCCAGGATCGCCCGGTCCCGCAGGCCCACGGGGCTCGGGTCCTCGGGCCCGTCGAGGAGCCGCGCGGCCTCCTCCACGGAGATCGGCCTGGGGAGCGACCGCGGGAGCCTCGGTCGGACCACGCCCGCGCTGGGATCATCGCCGGCCAGGCCCTCCCTGACCAGGAACCGATGGAAGGCCCGCACCGCGGAGAGCGCCCGGGCCACGCTCGAGGCCCGGTAGCGGCGGCCGTCCCCGTGGACGGCCGCCGACAGGTGCGCGACGAACCCTCGGACGTCCTCGGCCGCCGCCATCGCGCCGTCCCGCACGCCCCGTCCGAGCAGGAACGCCCGGTACCGGGCCAGGTCCCGCCGATACGCCTCGAGGGTGTTGGCCGCGAGCCCCCGCTCCACGCGCAGGTGGTCGAGGAAGCGTTCGATCTGCTGCGCCAGGGGGTCCCTCGGCACAGGTCCGTCCTCGCGTCCGAGCTCAGGGCGCCCCGGGGATCAGCCGACCGAGCGGCGTGCCCGGCAGGCCGTGGGCCTCGGCGACCGCCGCGTTCGTGAGCTCCCCGCCGTAGGTGTTCACGCCGCGGGCCAGGGCGGGGTCGGCCCGGACCGCGTCCTCCAACCCCCGGCGGGCGATCGCCATCACGTAGGGCAACGTGACGTTGGCGAGCGCGTAGGTGGATGTGTTCGGGACCGCCCCCGGCATGTTCCCCACGCAGTAGTGGACCACCCCGTGGACGACGAACGTCGGGTCGGAATGGGTCGTCATCCTGGACGTCTCGACGCAGCCCCCCTGGTCGATCGCGATGTCGATCACGACCGACCCGGGCCGCATCGAGGCCACCATCTCCTCGGTCACGAGGACCGGCGCCCTGGCCCCCGGGACGAGCACGCTCCCGATCACGACGTCGGCCTCCCTGACCCGCTGCTCCAGCGTGAGCCGATCGGACATCAGCGTCACGATCCTGCCCTTGTGGATCTGGTCGATGAACCGGAGCTTGTCCAGGTCCTTGTCAACCACGACGACCTCGGCCTCCATCCCGGCCGCGATCCAGGCCGCGTTGGAGCCGGCCATCCCCGCGCCGAGGACCAGCACCTTGGCCGGGCGGACGCCCGAGACCCCGCCCAGGAGGATCCCTCGCCCCCCGTGCTCCTTCTCGAGGAACCGGGCCGCGACGTGCGGCGCCATCCGCCCCGCGATCTCGCTCATCGGCGCGAGCAGCGGGAGCCGCCCGTCGGGGAGCTGGACGGTCTCGTAGGCCACGGCGGAGACCTTCCGCTCGAGGAGGGCCTGGGTGAGCTCGCGGCTCGCCGCCAGGTGGAGGTAGGTGAACAGGATCTGCCCCTCCCGCATCCAGGGGTACTCGGAGGGCTGCGGCTCCTTCACCTTGAGGATGAGGTCGGCCTGCCGCCAGACGTCCTCGGCCGCCGCCACGAACTCCGCCCCGGCCCGCTTGTAGCGCTCGGCAGGCAGGTTCGAGCCGTCCGGCGCCCCCTCCTGGATCAGGACGGCGTGCCCCGCGTCGACGAGCTCCCTCGCACCCTCGGGGGTGAGGGCCACCCGGTACTCGTCGTCCTTGATCTCCTTCGGAACGCCGATGATCACGCCCTGACCTCCGGGATCACACCCCCCGAAGCCTACCTGACGGCGGCCCGGCGCAGACGGAGCGCCGAACGCCCGTTCAGCGGGAGCCGGCCTCCACCGCGAAGAGCCGCCACCTCCCCGGGATCCCCTTCAGCTCGTGCTCACCGCGGTCCGCGAAGGCGAGCCCGGAGCCCACGACGAGGTCGCGCACGGTGCTCGACGCGAGCACCTCGCCGGGCCCCGCCAGCGCCGCGATCCGGGCCGCGAGGTGGACGGCGAGACCCCGAACCGCGGGACCGACCAGCTCCACCTCGCCGGTGTGCACGCCGGCCCGGAGCTCGATGCCCAGGTCCTCCCGGACGCGGCGGCGGGCCTCCGTGGCGCACCGCACGGCTCGCGCCGGCCCGTCGAACGTGGCCAGGACGCCATCCCCCGCCCGATCCACCTCGCGCCCTCGGAACCGCTCCACGGCGGCGGCGAGGAGGCGGTGGTGGCGCTCCAGGACGTCCTTCCATCGGTCGTCACCCAGCCGGGCGGCCAGATCGGTCGAGCCCGCCACGTCCGTGAACAGGAGGGTCACGAGCACCCGGTCGGGATCGGGGCCCCGCCGCACGCCCGTGAGGAACGCCTCGATCTCATCGAGGATCGCGTCGGCGTCGCCGGCCCACATGAGGTGATCGCGCCCGGGCAGCTCGACGAGCCTGGCCCCTGGGATCCGGGAGGCGATCCACCGCCCCTCCTCCACGCGGACGTCGGGATCGTCGGCCCGGTAGACGAGGAGGGTGGGGACGCGGACCGCCGGCAGGACGTGCCGGACGTCGATCTCGGTGTTCATCCGGAGCAGCGCCGCGGCCGTCCGGGGGCTCGCCGACAGGCGGAGGTACCGGGCCAGCCCGCGCACGAACGTGGGGTCGTCGGCCATGCTCGGGGCGAGGCCCGCCGCGTAGGCCTCGCTGCCCCAGACCCGCGCCACCTCCTCGATCTCCCGGACGCGCTCCTCGGGCGCCGGCGCCCAGGGGTAGTCCGGCGAGCGGACCCGCTTCGCGTAGCAACCGACGAGCACGAGGGCCGCCGTCCGCTCCGGGTAGGCGGCGGCGAACAGAACGCTCACGTTGCCTCCCTCCGAGTGGCCGAGGAGGGCGGCCCGTTCCGAGCCGACGGCGTCCATCACCGCGCGGACGTCGTCCATCCGCTCCTCGAGCGTGGGCGCCGCCCCCTCCGGCACCGGGTCGGAAAGCCCGGTCCCGCGCTTGTCGAACGTGATGAGCCGGCCGAAGGATGCCAGCCGCTCGAGGAACCGTGCGTACCGCGGTTCCTCCCACATCACCTCGACGTTCGAGACCCACCCGGGGACGTAGACGAGGTCGAGGGGACCATCGCCGACCACCTGGTACGCGACGTGGATGCCCCCGCTGAGCGCGTAGCTCGTCCCGGCGCTCACAGCGCCGATCGTAGTGCGGCGGCGAGCAGGAGCGCGAGGGCGGTCTTGGCGTCGGCCAGGCGGGCGGCCCGGGCCTCCTCGACGGCCTCTTCGAACGGCACCGCGACGACCCCCGCGACCTCGGCCTCCGGCTGCCCGACCGGCGCAGCGTCGGCCTCGGCCAGGAACAGATCGAACCGCTCGTCGGTGAGGCCGGCGGAGGAGTAGAACCCGCCCAGGGGACGCAGGGGACCCCGCGCCCGGTAGCCCGTCTCCTCGAGGAGCTCCCGTTCCGCGCAGACCGCCGGATCCTCGCCCTCCTCCACGAGCCCCGCGGGGATCTCGAGCAGCTCACCGCCGATCGCCGGGCGCTCGTGGCGCACCAGGAGCACCCTGCCGTCGGGCCGGACGGCCACCACCGCCGCCGCGCGCGGGCTCCGGGCGATCTCGTAGGTGCCATCGGGGCGTTCCACGACCTCCACGCGGAAGCGCCGCCCGCGGAACACCTCGCGGGCCCGGTCGCCCGCCGCCCCGGCCCCCACGGCCGGTCAGCCCACGACGACCGGGCGCTCGGCCCGGGAGGCGCGGTACGCGACGGCCGCTCCGATGAAGTCCCGGAACAGCGGGTGCGGACGCGTCGGCCGGGACCGCAGCTCGGGGTGGAACTGCCCCGCGAGGAAGAACGGGTGATCGGGGAGCTCCACGATCTCGACGAGGCGGCCGTCCGGCGAGAGGCCCGAGAACACCAGGCCGTGGTCGCGGAGCACCTCGTGGTAGGCGGGGTTCACCTCGTAGCGGTGGCGGTGGCGCTCGTAGACCACGGCCTCGCCGTAGCTGGCCGCCGCCCTGGTGCCGGGGACCAGGTGGCAGGGCTGCGCCCCCAGGCGCATCGAGCCCCCGAGGTCGGTCACGTCCTTCTGCTCGGGGAGGAGGTCGATCACCGGGTGGGGCGTGGCCGGGTCGAACTCGCTCGAGTTCGCGTCGGCGAGCCCGCAGACGTTCCGCGCGAACTCGATCACCGCGCACTGGAGGCCGAGGCAGATCCCGAGGAACGGGACGCCGCGCTCCCTGGCGTACCGGATCGCCTCGACCTTGCCCTCCACCCCGCGCACCCCGAACCCACCCGGCACGAGGATCCCATCGGCCCCGCGGAGCACCTCCTCCGCCCCGTCCCCGGTGAGGTCGTCCGAGGCCACCCAGGCCACATCCACCCGCACCCCGTGGTGGAACCCCCCGTGCTTCAGGGCCTCGAGGACCGAGAGGTAGGCGTCCCGGAGGTTCACGTACTTCCCGACCACCGCGACCCGGACGGGCTCCCGCGCGGCGCGGATGCGCTCGACGAGCGCCCGCCATTCCGCCAGGTCCGGCTCGTGGTCCACGCCCAGGAGCTCCGCCAGGTAGCCGTCGAGCCCCTCGCCGTGGAGGACCAGGGGGACCTCGTAGATCGACTCGGCGTCGACCGCCGAGATCACCCCTTCCATCGGCACGTCGCACAGGAGGGAGATCTTCTCCTTGAGGTTACGGCCGATCGGTCGATCGCTCCGGCACACGATCGCGTCCGGCTGGAGGCCGAGCGAGCGGAGCTCCTTCACCGAGTGCTGGGTGGGCTTGGTCTTGAGCTCGCCGGTGGGACCGATGAAGGGCAGGAGCGAGACGTGGACGAACGCGCAGCGGCCGCGCCCGACCTCGTTCCGCAGTTGCCGGATGGCTTCCAGGAACGGGAGCGACTCGATGTCGCCGACCGTCCCGCCCACCTCGACGATCACGAGGTCGGCGTCCTCGGCCTCGGCGTGGCGGCGGATCCGCTCCTTGATCTCGTCGGTGATGTGGGGGATCACCTGGACCGTCTTGCCCAGGTAGTCGCCGCGCCGCTCCTTGGCGATCACCGCCTGGTACACGGCCCCGGTGGTCACGTTCGAGCCTCGGTGGAGGCTCTCGTCGGTGAAGCGCTCGTAGTGGCCGAGGTCGAGGTCGGTCTCGGCGCCGTCGTCGAGCACGAACACCTCTCCGTGCTCGAAGGGGTTCATGGTCCCCGGGTCGACGTTGATGTAGGGGTCGAGCTTCTGGAGGGTGACCTTGAGGCCGCGGGACTTGAAGAGCCGGCCCAGCGAGGCGGTGGTGATGCCCTTCCCGAGGCCGGAGGCCACGCCCCCGGTGACGAACACGTATCGCCGGGCCTTCTGCACCTCGGGTGGGCATCGTAGCAGACGCCACCGGCCGGGGTGCTCGTTGCGGTCGGGAACCCTCGGGCGGGCGCCCGGGGTCCCGGGTTTCGGCGCCGGAGGGCCACCGCGGACGTCCGCCCGGTTCAGTCGGGGAGCCGTCCCAGCCGATCCCACTTCCGCAGGAGCGCCGACCGCTCGATGAGGGCCGAGAACGTGACGGTCTCGGCCAGCAGGTTCAGCGCCACCGCCGCGGCGGCGGCCGCCGCGACCGCCCAGGCGGGGAGCACCCCGTACAGCCCGAGGCCCGCCGCGAACCCCACCAGATTCGCGCCCGAATCCCCCAGCATGGCCCGCTCCCGGAGGTCGAAGGGCAGGGCCGCGGCGGCGCCGGCGAGCGCCCCCAGGAGCGGCGGTAACCGGCCGGGCGCACCAGCCAGGGCCGCCGCCAACGCCACCGGCAGCGACGCCTTCAGGGTGCGCCCGGGTCGGACGTCGAGGGCGTTCGCGGCGTTGGCCGCCGCCGCTACCAGCATCGCCCCGGCGAGCCGCACCCACCCGGGCCGGGGATCCGCGAGACCCACCGTGAGCACGGCCGCCCCGGCGATCGCCACGAGCTTCACGACGCCCGTGCTGACCCGGCCCTGCAGCAGGGCCCGGAGGTGGCCCCGGAGTCCCCGGGGGCCGGTCGGGACGAGGTCATCGACCAGCCCCGCCGCGAACACCACGCCGCAGCCCGCGAGCGCGACCCACCCGGCCCGTCCGACCTGGCCGGCGAGCTCCGCCCCCAGCGTCCACGCCGCGGCCCCCGCCAGGACCAGGAGCCCGAGCGAGCGCGGGAGGAGGACCCCCCGGTGGTTCGGGGCCGGCGCGAAGCGCCTCATCGCGGCCCGCCCGCGCCCCGGTCGAGCCTGCGGCGCAGGAGCGCGCGGATCGCGGCGGCCGCCACGTCGATCCCCTGGCGTCCACGGTGGGCGAAGCCCCGGAGGCCCCGGCCCGTCGCGCGGTGGCGGAGCCCGTCCACCGGGACCTCGACCACCCGGAAGCCCCGCCGGGCGGCCTCGATGGTCATCGCCGTCTCCACGCCGAAGCCACGGGCGAGGGGCCGGCAGGCCAGGAGGGCAGCGCCCGTGATCGCCCGCTGCCCGGAGAGGGGCGCGCGGACCTCGAGGCCGCCGAGGGCCCGGATCGCCCCCGCCGCGAACCTCCGGACGATCCCGAACCCCCCACCGGGCTGGGGCGGGGGGACGGCGATCGCTAGGTCGGCCCGGCCGGAGCGCGCCGCCTCGAGCACCGGCTCGAGGGTCGCAGCGGTCGTGCCGAGGTCGGCGTCGGCGAACAGCCACACGTCGGCGGGCGGGAGCCGGCGGAGCGCCCCCTCGAGCGCCCTCCCCTTCCCCACGCGGCGCGAAACGCGGAGCACCGTCGCGCCGGCTCCGAGCGCGACCGCGGCGGTCCCGTCGTCGGACCCATCGTCGACCACGACCACGTCGTCGAGGCCACCCAGCCCGCGGAGCGCGCGGACCGTGTCCCCGACCCTCGCCGCCTCGCGGTGGGCGGCCACGAGCGCCACCGTCCGCCCCGGGGCTCCGCCGGGGCGTCCGGGGTCGCGGCCGTTCGCCTCCGCCACCTCCACCTCAGGCCGCCGGGGCGGGGATCAGGGAGTCGCCGTGCACCCCGTAGTGGCCCCCCCGCCCCAGATCCATCAGCTGTTCCAGCCCCAGGACCAGCGCCGCGCCCCCCATCGCGGCGTCCAGGTCGTCGACGGTCACCACGTCCTCCTCCGAGACGCTCCCGTCCCCGCGGAGGGCGGCGACGAAGCCGTACCGGCTGTCCGTCCCCTCGGCCGCCGCGACCCACGCACCCCGGCTCACCAGGGCCCGCGCGAGGGGGAGGAGGAACGCGGAGGGGGGCAGGGAGGGACGCCCCTCTCCCCCCGCGACGATCACCACCACCTGGCCGGGCCCTCCGACCCCCCGGAGGTCCCCGAGGTCGGGGCCGATCGAGGCCACGAACCCATCTTCGAGGAGACCCCGCAGCACGTCGGGCCCATCGGGCCCGTCCCCCCGCCGGCTCGCGCCGATCGCGAGCCGGGTGGCCAGGGCTTGGGCCGCGAGCGTGGACAGGTCCTCGGGACGGACCGCGGGCTGGCCGAGCAGGTCCGAGAGACGCCGCTCCACGTCGGGATCCCCCGAGGCGAGCTCGGGCCGGGCCGAGAGCACGGCCACCTCGGTCGCTCCGGCCTCCGTGAGCGCCCGCCGCGCGGCCGCCAGGAGCGAGGGATCCACGCCGTCCTGCGTCACCACCACGGCCTCGGTGCCGAGGAGGCGGTCCTCGGTGAGGTACGGGAGGGCCTCGCCCAGGAACGCGTCGAGCACCTCGACCTCCGTCTGCAGGCGCTCGGCACGGGTCTGCCACTGCTCGGTCTCCCGCTCCAGCTCCCGGATCAGGCGGGGGCTGATCACCGCGGTCCCGGCGAGCACCCCGAGGGCCAGGGCGAGGAGCACCGCGACGATCGAGACCAGCAGGAACCGGAACGAGATCACAGCAGACCCCGCAGCCAGAAGACGAGATCGTCGAGGACCAGCCGGAGGTACAGGCGGACCGCGGGCGATACCCCGGCTACGAGCACCACGGCGAGCACCGCCGAGCCCACCAGCAGCAGGAGGTCGCCACGGCGGAGGCCGCTCCGGTAGAGGCGGGAGACGCCCTTGGCGTCCATCAGGATCTCCCCCACCCGGAGCCGCACGAGGAACGTGCTCGCCATCCCCTCGCGCCCCTTGTCCAGGAACTCCCGCAGGTTGCCGTGGGTCCCGACGGCCACGATCAGCTCGGCGCCCTCCTCGTGGGCGAGGAGGAACGCCAGGTCCTCGCTCGTGCCGGTGGCCTCCACGACGTGGTACGGGAGCCCGAGCGCCTCGAGCCGCCCGCGCCCCGGGGCCCGGCCGTCCCGGTACGCGTGCACCACGAGCTCCGTGGGAGCGCGGCCGCGGGCGTCGGGCCGGGCTAGCTCCAGGGCTCGGTCGGATACGCTGTCCATGTCGCCCACGATGAGGTCCGGCACGTAGCCCTCGTCGAGGAGCGCGTCGGCCCCCCCGTCCACGCCGACGAGGATCGGGCGGACGTCGCGGATGTAGGGCCGGAGCGCCGCGAGGTCCTCCTTGTACCCGTACCCGCGCACCACCACGAGCACGTGACGGCGACGCAGCTCGTGCCGGAGCGCTGGGAGTCCCATGCCGCCGAACAGAAGGTCCCGCTCGGCTTGCAGGTAGTCGAGCGTGTTCCGGGCGAAGCTCTCGAACCGCTCCCCCAGGTGTTCACGGGCCCGTTCCATGTCCGCCAGGACGTCGTCGAGGCTCCTCCGGATCCCCACGCCCACCAGGGCACCGTGCGCGTAGATCCGGTCCCCATCGACGTGCACCGGGTCCCCCTCCCGGACCTTCCGCAGGAGGAGCTCGCCGACCCCGTCCACGAGCGGGATCCCGGCCTGGAGGAGGATCAGCGGACCGAGGTTCGGGTAACGCCCCGTGATGGAAGGGGCAGCGTTCACGACGGCCGCCACGCCCGCCGCCACGAGCCCCTCGGCCGAGACGCGATCGAGGTCCTCGTGGTGGATCACGGCGACATCGCCCGGCCGGGCGCGCCGCAGCAGGGCCTTGGTCCGGCGGTCCACGCGGGCGGGACCCGACTCCGCCCTCGGGCGCCGGAACGCGGCCCGGCGCCTGGGCCGTACCGCGGATGCGTGCTCGCCTCCCCTCATCTCCCCGCCTGCTCCCGCCCACCCGGACCCTCCGGGGCGGGTCTCGGGATCCGGGGAAAGCCTAGCGGACCCGCCGAGCGGCCTGCTCCAGGAGCTCCCGGGCGTGGCGCGCCGCACGCTCGCTGTCGGGCAGCCCCGCGAGCATCCGGGAGAGCTCGGCGACCCGTTCCTCGCCCTCGAGGACCTCCGCGGTCGCCGCGCCGCCCCGCTTCGCGATCCGGATGTGTCGGTCGGCGAAGGCCGCGATCTGCGGCAGGTGGGTCACGACGAGCACCTGGCGCGTCCGGGCCAGGGCCGCGAGCCGCCGACCCACCGCCAGCCCGGCGCGTCCGCCGATCCCCGCGTCGACCTCGTCGAAGACGAGGGTCGGGACGGCGTCGAGATCGGCGAGGAGGCTCCGGCAGGCGAGCATCGTGCGCGAGAGTTCCCCGCCCGAGGCGACCCGGCCCAGAGGGAGCGACGGCTGCCCAGGCCCTCCGGAGAACCGGAGCTCCACGCGCTCCGCGCCCCCGGGCCCCGGCTCATCGAGGGGTATGAGCGCCACCTCGAGGGCGGCTCCCTCCATCCCCAGCTCGCGCAGCTCCGTCGCAAGCGCCTCGGCGAGCCGCGGGCGTGAGCGCGGCGTCCTCGGGTCGTCGGGCGGAGCGCCGGCGCTCGCCCCGGCGGGTGGCCCTCGAGGTCATCCGGCGCGTGACCGAGGACGGCGCGTACTCGAACCTCGCGCTGCGGGTGGCCCTGTCGCGCGCCGGGCTCTCGGGGCGGGACGCGGCCCTCGCGACCGAGCTCGCCTACGGCACGCTGCGGCACCTGCCGGCGCTCGACCGGGTCCTCGCCGGGCTCCTGGACCGGCCGCTCGCCGAGGCCCCGCCGCCGGCCCTCGCGGCCCTGCGGCTCGGCGCCTACCAGCTGCTCCACACCCGGATCCCGCCGCACGCCGCCGTCGCCGAGACGGTGGGGCTCGTCCGCCAGCGGGGGCTCGTGAACGCCGTGCTGCGGCGCCTCGCCGCGGCGCCCCCGGGCGAGCCGTCGGGGGAGGACGACGAGGCGATCTCGCTCCGCTCGGGCCTCGCGCCCTGGGCGGTGGGCGAGCTCCGCGCGCTCCTGCCCCCGGAGGAGGTCGAGCTCGCCGCCCGGGCGCTCGGGGAGCCGGCGCGGGTCGGGCTCCGGGTCAACACCTGCCGCGCGAGCCTCGAGCAGGTCCAGGCGCGCCTCGCCGAGGCCGGCGTGCGCGCGGAGCGGAGCCCGTTGCACCCCGACTGCCTCCTGCTCGAGCGGGGCGCGCCCGCGGAGCTTCCCGGGTTCGCCGAGGGCTGGTTCACGGTCCAGGATCCGGCCTCGGCCCTCGTGGTCTCCGCCCTCGAGCCGCGGCCGGGGGAGCGGGTGCTCGACGCGTGCGCCGGCCCCGGCGGCAAGGCCGGGCACATCGCGTGCGTCCTCGGCCCCGGCGGCCTGCTCGTCGCGGCCGACGCGAGCGAGCACCGCGCGCACCTCATCCGGCGCACGGCCGAGCGGCTCGGCGTCACCGCGCGGGTGCTCGTGCAGGACGGGCGGCGCCCGGCGCTGCGGGGCGGGTTCGACCGCGCGCTCGTGGACGCGCCCTGCTCGGGCCTGGGCTCGGCGCGGCGCCGGCCCGAGCTGCCGTGGCGCGTC
>Ga0101941_1000659_pt1 | contig 47136 bp, 44 predicted proteins | sample DewCreD2012metaG_3_FD_75242 | JGI IMG/M metagenome (GOLD analysis project Ga0101941, IMG submission 75242) | Hot spring sediment bacterial and archeal communities from British Columbia, Canada, to study Microbial Dark Matter (Phase II) - Dewar... ... | reverse complement strand
TGTTCCGCTGCTGGGTCAGATAGAGGATGTGCCTTCCTTGTTGGCGGCGGCATCGGGTTGGCAGGCATATTACAACTTGCGTCGTGCTCATGGTGGGAAGGGGATGGAGGGGAAGACACCGTATGAGAAGTTGGTGGAGTTAGGGTATGATGTGCCGGAGGAGTTCGCGCTGTGTCCTGTGGTGTTGCTGGACACGGTGAGTACTTCATGGCAGCTGGAGACTGGTAACGATCTCTTGGCACATTACAGGTTGAGTGCGGTTGCCATGTAGTGGTAATATATAGTGTCATATCTTGATACCATGTAAGGAGATTAGGAGGAGATATCAATGTCCGTTCGCGCGAAGGCGCTGACCGTGCGATTGCCGGAAGACCTGTATCGCGCAAGCGCTGAGGTTGCCAAGCGGCGAAAGGTCAGCCTGAACTCACTGGTGCGAGAAGGTCTGAACATTATCCTACGGGAGGAACGCTATGTTCGGATGTACGAGGCGTTTGGACAGGTGGGCGAAGACGCCAGCATGACAGACGTGGAGTTCGCAGTAGATGCCCAGCGGGAGGTTGTTGAGCAAGGCGATGCCTAACCCACAACGTGGCGAGATCTGGTGGGTGAACTGGTCAGGTGGACGCGGTTCAGAGCAGGCAGGGAGGCGACCGGCTCTGGTGGTGCAAACCGATGCTGCCAACCAGAATCCCCGCTACCCCAATACGATTGTAGTGGCAATCAGCACCAAAGGACGTCAGGTTCCTTTTCACATTCTGATTCAACCTGCTGAAGAGAATGGGCTAACCATGCCTTCTTATGTCAAATGTGAACAGATTTTGACTATTAGCAAGGAGCGGCTGGAGGAGCGCGTGGGACGGTTGAGCGAACAAGAGATGAAGCGAGTGAAAGAGGCGTTGAGTCTTGTACTGGACATCTGATCTTAGGTCACCCTCAGGTATACTTGCACTGGCAACTTCAACGAAGAAGGAGGCAGTATGCAGAGAACGTTTGTGATGATTAAGCCCGATGGGGTGCGCCGTGGACTTGTTGGCGAGTGTATCCGCCGTTTCGAACAGCGCGGATTGAAGATAGTGGCATTGAAAATGCTGGTTCCCTCGCGTGATCTGGCAGAGAAGCACTACGCGGTGCATCGCGAGAAGCCGTTCTACGCGGAGCTGGTGGAGTTTATCACGTCGGGACCGGTCGTAGCGATGGTGGTAGAGGGACCAAACGCTATTCCTCTGGTGCGCACGATGATGGGTGCGCTGGACCCGCTTCAGGCACAGCCGGGCACCATTCGCGGCGACTTTACCTGCGACAAACAGATGAATATCATTCACGGCTCCGACTCGCCCGAAACCGCCGAGAGCGAAATCGCCCTGTGGTTCTCGCCGGAGGAACTGGTTTGTTAGAGACGCTTTTGCCTCGCGGGCTATGTGGGAATATGCGCGCAACATGGTGGTACGACAGCTTTTCTGGGCAAGTGTCCTGTCCTTCGTACTGAGGAGCAAGCACCGTCAAAAGGCGGTCATGCTCCGCTGGATCGACAGTGTAGCGAAGCTTGCCCAGCTACTGCCAGCTCAAGCTGCCTGCGAGGAGGTATGCCGGGCATTCTGGGTTATTCCCGCATACGTCATTGCTCCTCTGACGCGCCGGGTAGCTCATCTCTGTGTGCAGGACAAGCGAAACCTCCTCCTTTTAGCGCAAACTCTCCCGTTCTATGGCGAGTACGAGGAGGCGCAAATCCTTCTGTGGAGGGGTATCCGGCTGTACGAAACCGATAGGGATGTCTGGGAGTGCGCACTTCGGGTAAGCCTGGAGCGTCTACTGTTTTCTGTATCCTACAGTGACTGGGAGCAGTCTTTCCATCGCTATAACTACCTTGTTGCGCAAATTCCCTCCGACATCAAGTCGGACCCAACCATCACGCCGTATCTGATGTTCAGCGCGGAAGAAGAGAAAGGAGAATACCTGTCGGCAACACCGCCTCTGTGTGTATGGCTCTGGCAAAGTGAGGAGATAAGCGGAGCTCGCGAAAGAATGAACCAGTGGTGGAGTTTATTGCGGGAGCGTTCAGACATTCCCGAGCCAGCAGCTCGAATAGCCCTGTGGTACATGCTTGGATTAGGCATGTTCGAAGAGATAGTGTCCGATAAGACGCTCAAGCAACTCTATCCAAAAGACGTGCTCCTTGCCGGCTGGTTTAACGGGTCGGCTCTGCCTCCGTCGTGTAGAGGCTCCGAAGGAAACTACCTGACATGGTTCGCGTTCTGGTGCGAGTATCTCATGGAATCTCGCCGACCACCGATTGCTGTGGTGTGGCGTTCGTGGATGGCGGCGCGAAGGGAGAGTGAACTGTTCCTCAACTATGTCTTGCTTGCGGCAACTTACGGACTGCATCGGCGTGCCCGGCACGAGCGCTTTTTCAGCAGTTTCGAACGGTCGCGTGCGAGGTGGTTTTTGCCCTATCTGCATTTCCTGTGTGTCGCCACTGCCCGGCTACTGTGGGAGCCGGAGACGCGCGAAATATGGCGGCGTATCCAGTGTTTTCAGGTGGATTACGCCAGAAAAGAGGATCTGCGTCAGTTCCTGCTCAGGTGTTTTCCACAAGCAGACTGGGTGCAGTAGTTGGTCAAAATTGTACCTCTACATGTACCTCCCCTGCATAGCCGGTAATGTCCACATCGCCACGCTCGGGTGCGAAGCGGTCGTGCGGTGAGCCGTTGACGCGCACCGCTTTGACAGGCAGACTATCGGGGTGCCGGAACCGCACAAGCAGTTGCGGAGGCTGTGTTCGCAGCCGGAGGTCTACTTCTGCTACCATGCGCCTTCCTTCGTGGTCCGTTCTGTAACTCACGCTCACCGTGCCGTAGCGCGTGCACACGCCGGTGGTCTCTATCGGCTTGCCGGTGCGGAACCACTCGCGCGGTATCGCCCGCCCGAGGTGCAGCACCTTTTCGCTGGCGTACACAAACATCGCCCTCAGCCACGAGACCGCGTTTGCCTCGTCGCTGGTCTTGAAGTGCGCCGCGTTAGAGTAGCCCAGCACGGGCATCGGGTGTTCGATCATGGCGTTAATCTCTTCGCGGTAACAGGCACACCATGCGTTGAAGAACATCCAGATAAAAATCTCCGGCTCATCGCGGTCTAAGTGCGGCATCAGTCCCGCCAGCAGGTTGGGCTGGATGGAGAAGCCTGCTCGGTCGAACCAGTTCGTCTCCAGGTCGGGAATCAGGTAGCCGTACGGGGGGATGGGATACCGGTTGTCTTGATAGTCGTCGAGAATCCACTGCGCCTGCGGGCTGTCGGCGTCGTACAAGCCGCTAATCAGCAGGTAAACCGAACCCTCCAGCACCTCGCGAATCCAGCCCACATCGCGCCTGCGCTGGTAGAGACGGCTGGGGTAATGCGGGACCCATCGTCCGTCGCGCAGGCGTACCAGTGGGGAGTGCTGTCTCATCGTTTCAAAACCGCGTATCAGGTCGGCGCGGTAGGCATCCGCTTCTCGCCGGATGCGCGCCGCCTCGGGATGACCGATAGCCTCCAGCGCTTTCGCGGCGGTGTCCACCCCACGCCAGGTCAGCGCGTTGGTGGAGAGCCAGTAGTGGAAGTCCGTCACATCCTCCAGACTGCCTGCGGGCAAGAAGCCATACTCCCATCCACGCGAGTGAGGCAGGGGGCGCATGGTGTTGCGCCGCTGGCGGAACACCCAGTCGCAGCCCGCAATCAGTGAAGGGGCTACCCGGTTCAGCCAGTCGGCGTCGCCCGTCAGAAAGTAATGCATACCGATACACCACAACACCCAGGCGTGATGCTGGTTATACGCGCCGCTTTCGAATCCGCCCGCTCCGAAGTACATCCCCTCGTAGTCGGTGAAATTGCCCGGTTGGGGAGCGGTTCCCTGATACTTAATCCACAGTTCGATACGCCTGCGTGCCTCCTCGTGCAATCCGCGCTGGTCCAGCTCGTGTGTGATCATGCACGACTCGTTGGTAAAGTTGCCGTAGGTGGAGGTTCCGACAGACGTGTTAATCAGTCCGCTGCCGTCGGGCATGGTGGCGTCGGTAATCAACACATGGTTCAGGTGTGCGGCGTGCAGAGCGCTCAGGTGTGGCTCAGGGCAAACGAGCTGCGCTCCCTGCTTCGCCTGCGCCCGCCAGAATGCAACGACCTCGCGGTAGCACCGTTCAAAGGTAAGGTTCTGCAGAGCCTGTAGTTCGTTCGGGCGATCAATGGCGATATAGGGTATCTTGAGCAGTAGCTCGCACGCCTCGCCGGGTTGTAATGTCCGCTGGAAAACAACCTGCCGTTCCCGCACTTCGGGCTGCATGTCCCCTTCCCAGCGCGCGCGAAGCACCTTCCTCTCCCTCCATTCCGAGAGGATATGATTGCCCTCTACAGACAGGGCATCTCGCTCGCTTCGGGGTAGCAGATAGTCATCCTGGTACCCGTTGCTGGAGTAGGCGTTGTGCGACCTGCCCGAACGGTGCGAGTAGGAAAGAGGCAGCTCTGCAACCGCGGGTGCCTCGCCGAGGTTCTTGAAGCGGAAGCGCACCATCGCCACCACCGTATCGTCGCTGGCAAGCGATTCGTCGGATATGGAGCGCTCCATCGGCACCGCGAAACTCTTCTGCTCAATGGCGATAGTGCCGTCGAGCGCGTGGATGTTGTATGCCAGCACAGGCGGGGTATCGGTGTAGCGGGCGCGAATGGCTTTGCGCTCCAGACCGAAAAAGAAGCGTGCATCGCCATCGCACAGGAACCGCCCGGTGTCCTTGCCCGGAATGCTGGTCACGTTCCATTTATGCAGCACCAGATCGCCGTTTGCTTCCAGCCGGAACCGCTGGCGGTTGTGCTTGCAGCCCAGATTATAACTTACTGCGTGCGGGCGCGGCTGCCCGTAAAACGCCCCAGCGTAGGTTTGCTCCCGATGTTCTCTCACACGCTGATTGAAGGTTCTTGCGCCCTCGATGCGCTTTAAATAATCCGCGAAGCGTGTGGGGTCGTCGGCGAAGGTGATATAGACCCCCTTTTCGGCGTACCAGATGGGCCCCTGCTTCCTCAGGCTTTGCAGGGAGATGGTAAACACGTCGTCATCCAGCGAGAAGGTAATATGTCCTTCATCGCCGCAGTAGCGGTGTGACGGGAGCATGTGCGCGACGTACAGTTCGAACGACCGCTCTTCTTCAGGCAGCAGCTCTATCGTCCGACGCGCAGAACGCACCCCTTTGGGCACGTATACCCTTTTGATGGCGGCATTATACGCGCTCAACCGAATCAGTCTGCCCGACGTCCGTTTTCCGGCGTCCAGCTCCACTCGCAAGCGGCTGGTAACAGGTGCGGAGGTGGTAAAGATGTTCACCGCGAGCATCCGCCTGGCGTCCGGCACTTCCACTTTGACGCCGAGCGTGCGACGGAAGGTTACGTCGTAATCTTTCATGTCAGGGAACTCCGCGCTCAGCCCCTTGAAGGTAATCAACACCGCGTTGGCGCCCTCTGGATGAACCTCTATCGCTGCTTTCTGCCACTGGCTGTTGAACTGGTCGTCCACCGGGAACCAGCCGAAGCTGCAGGGGTCATCCATATCGCGGGCATGTTCGATGCGCGCCTGAGGCCACGTCTTGCGCAGGTAGTACACGTTGATGGAAGCGGGTATCTGTCCTCTGAACCGCACCCGCAATCGATTAATATCGCGCGGTTCCTCAAAACGATATTCCCCTGCTTCGCAGTTCGGCAGTGCGAACGGCGCGATGTCGAACGTGTCCATGCGTCCCTCCTCACCGGCAAACGCTGCCGTCATCCAGTGACTCAGCAGGGTGACGGCAGTGATGAACCGTAATGTTCTGCATGTCATCGTGAAACCACCTGCCGACCCTTACCGCATTGCCAGCGTGACCACCCGCCGACCGGGTACCGTAACATCCACACCGGCAGGGTGCAGGGGCAGATTCTTCTGCAGTCTGCCCGTCAGGTCGGCTTGCCGGGCTTCCCGGGGTGCCCATCTTCCAAAGGCAAGGCGTGCCCGGGTATGCTTCCTGCCGGTGTTGTAGAGCCTGATAAGCAGGCGGTCATCCTCCCATGTTACCCCACCGACCACCACAACACCGTCCGGAGAACTTACCTGCAGCAGGGATAGCGCAGGTGGAGCAGGCAATCTCGTCTGAATATTTGCCTGTCTTGCCTGTCCGTAAGCCGGACGGCGGGGGTCGCTCATCTCCGCCAGGCGTTCCCAGCCGAAATGCGTAGCAACTGCCGGGTCGAAATCGCCCTCCAGGAGGTTCAACGAGAAACCGAATACCAGATCACCGCCCTGTGAGGCTTTGTAGTTCGTATCCCAGTAGTTGTTGAAGACGTAGGCGAAGACTGAGCCGTTCAGGGCTTCCAGCTTGCCGCGCCAGAGCCCCTTGAAGAAGTCGTTGAAGGTCACCAGCGGAGCATGAGGCGTCGCCAGGTGCGCGGTGTACCGCCCATCGCTTAGAGCGGCGAAGCTGTGGGTGGTATACCACTCGCGACAGCCTCCGGGCAGTTGTTCCGCTTCCACCTGTAGAATGCCGTATGGCTGTTCCACGAACCCTCTGATGCCCTTCGGGTCGGCGAAGAGGAACGGAAAGGCAAAGTAGCCCGCCTCTTTCGCCAGGGTTGCTTCCTTGTGGAGCACGTTCAGAAACTCCAGCCTTCCGTCCCGCCACATGACAACCCATGTGTCCAGAGGGGGTAGATTCTGCCCACTCCGCCTCAGATGGAGTACCGCACAGAGCGAGCCGTTTTCCACCACCTCGATACTCGCTCTGTTGTGGGTAAACACCTCGAATCGCGGTTCAGCCAGATGGGGATGCATCAGCCGGGTGCCCTCGCCGCCCATCACATAGAGAAACTGGTTCAGTCCGTAGCCGCTTTGCGTGTTTACCCATTCCTTACCCGACGACCCCCGCCGGAGGCTGACTACCGCGCCGGTACCGGGGTCAAAACGCAAGCGCAAACCCGCTCCTTCCCATGTCCATTCGTCGCCACCCCGTCGAAGCAGCGGGGACGCCGATGGTGGCTCCCCCGGTTCCAGCAGGAAGCTGGCGTATCCCACCGGAGGTACCTGCTCTGCGAGGAACAGCAGGCGATTGCCCCGACGCTGCACCGGCAACAGACGCCCTGTTCGCGCCTCCCGTATGCGCCAGGAACGAGTAGCATCTGGCAAGGTGGCTTCCGCCGCGATGTCGCGGTGCCAGGAGAACTCGTTCCAAACCACCACCACCTGAGCCGAGGATGGTGGCGCAGTTGTCCTTGTCTGCGCCAGAGAGCACAACCGCTGCTGTGCTCGACGCTCCAGCGATTCCGCCTTCTCGGCGGCGCGCCGCGCGTACGCCGCTTTGAACTCCCACTGGTGCTTTGTCTGCTCGCTCTCCGGCTCGGACACGCTGCACCACGCGCCCCAGGTGTGCTCGTCGAAGAAAATCACCTCTTCCCATGCGTTGTGGATGTCGCCAATGGGGAAGGTGTGTGCAGGCAGGTGCAGATTCGCCAGCGCGAGCCACTGTTCGGCGGTCTCCAGTTTTCTCTTCGCCCACCGTACCAGCGCGGTCTCGTGGGCGGTGGAAGCTGCGCCGTCCTCCCAGTAGACGCCGAAGTCGCCACGAAAGACGGGCAACCTCTTACTGAACCCCTTTTCCACATAGCGGAAGAACTCGTCTACCGTGCACAGTACTATCTGCGGATATTCCCAGCGGCTGTTCCACTGCGCGATGACCTCCGCGTAGCGCGGGTCCAGCGGCTCGTTGTCGAAGAAGCCTCCGTAAGCATACACAGCATCGCACGGGTAATCGCGTCCGGCGAACTCGCGCAGGTAGGGCAGAATCTGCGCTTCCACCTCTTCCAGAGTGCCGGTCAGGCTCAGCCGCCGTACGTAACCATAGCTGTTGGTCAGGATTGCCAGCACCCGTGAGCCGTCCAGCCCCTCCCACCAGAAAGGCGACTGTACCAGACGGGGGTCGGCATGAGAAAAGACGGGCGCGTGATACAGGTTCACTGCCTCAGCGAAATAGCGCACCCCTGCTTGCGCCAGAAACATCGGCAGGGTACCTACCGATGTGGGCACATCGGTGAGGTTCGCCGCATGTACCGCGCCAAGCCCGCAGGAGCGTGCCAGCGTCTGTGCTCGTGTGACGACTCGTACCATCTCCTCGCCGGAACACAAGCCGGTAAGCATATTCAGGTAAAGCCCCTGCAAGCCGATGCGCCCTTCGCAGATACGGGGAGCCAGCTTCTGTCGGAACACCAGAGGATACTTCTGGCGAAAGAGGAACGCCTGGTAAGCCACCTCGAGGTTCCACTTGAAGTGTAGATTCTCATCGCAGACGCGGCAGGCGAGCAGAGTGTTTTCGTTGTGACGCTGAAACACCCGCTCCTGCCAATCGGTGTAACCGATATCGGTATGGCTGGAAGGAGCCACAAACACCTTCCACTGTCGTTCTGGACGCCCTTCGAATTCGGTATTCCACTCTTTCCCTGCAGTTCGCAGGAAGAGGCGGAGCTTTTGCGGACGCTCTAACGGCGGTATCAAAAGGTAGAAAGCGTTCTCCCCCGGCTTCAGCGTAATCCGCTGAGTGCTATTGCCGATTCCCTCAACACCTGCCTCTACTTCGCCTTCCAGTCCGGTATTGTTCAGCCGTACTCGCACCGCCTGCTTGAGGTCGCCGTTCACGCGGCGGAAGAGCATTGTTGTCTCGGCGGTAAGGTCGGTAACATTCGGCAACTCCGGCAGAGTCAGCCCCGCTTCCAGCGCGAGGGCATCGTAGAGCAACCAGCTGCCCTCCAGCACGGTCAGGGTGATAACGTTCTCCCCCACCTGCAAGTGGTTACGGGAGAACAGGAAAGAGAGTGTGTACCGGCGCCCCGCTTTGGGGTCGGTCAGAGAGGCATCGTTACCTCCCACTGGCAGGCGGAAGCGGCACGAGTAGCGGTCGTTGATGCGAACCTCCAGCAGGGGCGGAACGGAGTAGTGTGTGTTGACCAGATGAAGGGTGAAACGACAGACGCCCTCCGGCACCTCGTTGAGCGGGAAAAGGATACGAAACGGATGCTGGTGCGAACCCGCCCAGATGTCGGCGGGACCGGGGTGGATGTAACTCCAGTTCCTGCCGGGGTCGCTTTGCCCCACCCGAAACTGCACATCGTCGGGGAAGAGCCGAAGATATTCGGTATGTCGCCCTGATAGCGCGAACTCGCGGTAGTCTCCATCAGCCACGCCGATTTGCCAGAGGAACGTCTGTTTCACCGGGATAGTCCTCTCCTCACTCCCAAGAGTACATCCGCGCTCCGCTCAGGCGCAAGCGCCACCATCCGCCCTGCCGCACCGGCTGAATAGACGGCACATCGCCATCTACGCACCGCACACGTTGCGGCATCGGGAAGCGGGAGGCGTTCAGGTCTATTACAAAATCGCCCTCGCGTGGGTAGGCAATTAACGACCAGCCTCGCCCCTGTCGGCGAATCAGCACGCTGCCGTTGGTACGCACCGCCCCGAAATCCACCACTTTGCCCTCCTCGTTCAGGTGGCTTCGGTATAGCGCAAGCCTCTGCTCGCCGGTACTGCTTTCCGGCACGAAACGGATGGTTCTGCCTCCATCGCGTATCTGCAACACGCCCAGCAGGTTGCGTCCGTGACGGTCTATCTCGCCCTCTAGGTTCACGCGCCCGCCTCCGCCCTGTGCATACAAGCCGATGGTCCACTGATAGTCGCCATCGGGGATGCCTTCGGGCACGGTCACGGTGTATTCGCCATCCATGACCTCCTCCCCACGTTGCCATCGGCTGGTGGGTTTGGGCAGGGGATGGTCCTGCTGGAACTTGATGCCCTCGTCCCACGGCTCGGGCGGAAGCTGGCTGAAGTGCACAAAGCAGAAATAGTCCCTGTCCAGCATGTCATTCACCCGCCAGCGATAGGTGACGCGGAAGGTGCGCGCCCCCGTTTGCTCAAACCGTGCCACCTCCGGTCGGATGCGCTTCAGACCTGTGAGGTTCCAGTGCACGATGTTGCGGGCGTTGGCGAAGAGAGTGTCGGCGGTCTCGCTGTAGTCTACCACCACGCCCTGTCGCAGAGCGGTATAGGCGGTCACTCCCGCTCCCGTTGCCAGCCAGCCGAACTGCGGCAGCGTGGTGGCTCCCACACGCAGAGGCTCCTTTGCGCTGTTAGCCACCACCGTCAGCCCGTTATCGTAGCGCACGCGCACACGCTGCCATCTGCCCGCTTTGGCGGCTGTAGTACTGTCCACCCATCTGCCGTCCACATGATACTCTATCTGCAGAGGCCTGGCGGTAGCGTATCGCGCCATGACGGGCGTCAGCAAGTGGTGTTCCAGCCAGGCGTAGGGTATCAGGTTCCATACGGCGTTGCCAAGGAACCCCGCGTGCCCGTACGCTACCTCCTGCATTCGGTACTGGTCCAGTATCACCATTGGCGGCACCGCACCCCATCTGGCATCACTCCACCAGCGTTCGTAGTAACCCATGCCGTGATTGAACTGCAGGGGGTGTATCTTCAGCAGGTCAAAATCCACCGCCAGCGGGGCGTGCAATCCCTGTCCCCAGCTCCAGCCGGTGCCGAACTGCGCCTCCACGCCGTCCAGACAACCGCTCCAGTACCAGTGGTTATTGCCCTCGCCGAAGACGGGACCGCCATGCGTCTTGCGTTCGTACTCCCACAGGGCGCGATGCACATCCCACACGCGGCGGAACATACCCGCGCCTTCCTCACCCGCGCGCATATCCACATGGAACCAGGGAGGCACCGCTGAATGCACATCCAGATAGCAGGCGTTTGTGCCGTATCGCCGATGGATTTCGGGCGATTGCGTGGAGGCGAGGCGCAGGATGGCGTTGGGCTTCACCGCGAAGGACTGGATTTTGGTGCCCGGGTTATACCACGCGAGCTGCTGTTTGCCCTCTGAGTCCAGCGCGATGTCGTTCTCGTCGAAATAGTCGTAGTTGGGGTAGTAGTCCACATAGTTCTCGTGCAGGGCGACGAGATAGCCCAGTTTCACACCCGTTTGCACGAGCACTTTCATTCCCTCGTCGCCGCCCAGCTCCGCCATCGCGGGGATATGCATGGGCAGGGCGTTGTCGTAGCCGCTGCGCTGCCAGACGTGAATCAGCGCGATGCACCTGTCGATGCCGCACTCAGCCAGCCGTTCGAGGTCCTGCGCGATGTCCACGTATCGCCCACCCCAGATGTCCAGCACGATTTTGTCGCCTACCTGTTTGAGGAAAGGCGATGGAGGGTTCGGGATGTTGGGCAGTACTTCGGCGGCGTGCCACGCGGCGGTAAACACCACGCGCTCGCGCAAGGGGTTGCGCCTGCCGTCGGTCAACGCGCCGTAGTGCGCCCGCAAGCCATCATGATGGGTTGCGTGGCTGTCTGTCCAGTCGAACACGGCGTGCACAAACAGGTTCTCTGTCGGCAGGTAAAAGACCTGACCGCCGTAGTAGGGTGTGGTAACCTGTTTGCGCCTGAGCACCGGTCCCCAACCGCCGGCATCCATACTGCGCACCACAGGGCGGTTAGCTTCCACCAGCAGCACAAGGCTTTTGTGGAAGATGCGTGCGGTGAGGCGCAGGGTAACCGCTTCGTTCCCCACGCGGTATCGGCGTGTGCAGACCACCGTGTCGCCCGTCTTCTGCCAGCTCACGTCCACCGGGGTGGCTTCTGCCGCCCAGTCGATGTTTGCAGAGGTGGCGAGAGTTACCTGCACAGGCGAATCGCCCTTCATTTGCGCCCACAGCGTCCACTCGCCGAACGGATTGGTATCATCTGCACGCGGCTTGCGCCAGCGATACTCCAGCGCGCCGTCACTTCCTGTGTAGCGAAAAACGGCGACATCGTTGCGCAGTTCGATGCTCGTCTTGTTGGGGAACGCACTGCGCGGGGCGACTGTGCCGTTGGGAGCGGAGGTGAGCGATTGCAGTTTCAGCGGTGGCGGCGCGGGACGCTGGACAGGCTTCGGCTGATAGCCCTCCAGCACCAGCTCGCGCTCTGCCCACAGCGAGAAATCGAACGAGGGGTTGTCATTCGGGCCCGGGTCGGTCTCGAAGCGGATGACAACCGTCTGCCCCATGTACGGGGAGAGGTCGATGCGGAACGGCTTCCACTGCGCGTCGGCGCGATGCTCTTCCAGCACCTTCTTGCCGTTGACAAAGATGCGGAAGGTGGCTCCGTCCGACCTGTCCACGATGTCGGGGCGCATGGCGGTAAAGCCGCGCAGAAACGCCCCTTTCGCTTTGGGCAGATGGAAGGTGAAGGTCTGGAAGGTGACGCCTGTTCCTCCGCGCCAGGGGCAGTGTAGCAGAAACGCCTGCTTCCCGTTGACCACGCCTGCGGGTTGGCACGCTACGCCAGTACGCTCCTCGAAGTAACCGCTCCAGCCGGTTGGAAACAACCGTTCCTCCTGCCCGCGATAGGCATAGCCGATAGCATACAGCCCGATTTCATCCAGCCTCATCACCGACGCATCTGGCAGAATGGGTTTCGATTGGAATGCGTTCTGCATGACGATGCCTCCCCCCGTTTATGGGGCCGTTTCCCCCCTGGTCTCTTTTTCGCTTCTGCATTCCCTGCGTTCGCCGTGATGGCTTTCTCTCCTGCATTGCGCGTCATCGTCCTGCAAAACCTTACCCTTGTGTCCTTCGTCAAGCGATTGTTGCTAAAAAACGAAAGCTTTCGAGGAGGTGAACCGTTCTTTGGGGAACGAGGCTCCGTCCGAGCCGGTTTGGCCTGCGCTGGCTGATGACCCTGCGAAGCAGAGTCTGGTTTGACTGGGCGCGGCTTCAGCCGCAAACCCGTACCATGGCGATACTTTCCCACACGCGGGAAGGCACGGGCGGAGCCGTTCCGGTTCACCGAGAGGTTTGCCCGCCAGAGTGGTGAATCTGAGATTCGCACTTGACAGAGCTGGTTATCATGATAAAATAGCGGTAGAGTTGCAGGGCGGTTTGTCGGAGGGCTGGTTGCAAAAGGCATTGCGGCAGTCATTCACGAGTTAACGAACTAGTGTGCGGGTACTGAGCCGAGCTCAGCACCCTACAAAACGAATATGCTATAGTGTGGAGGGATAGCATGTTCCATCTAACATACACGCTTGCCATCATTCTTGTCATTGGTACGATACTACGGCTGATATTCAAGCAGCATGTCTTTGATGGACGCATGAAGTTCGGTCTGATTGGGCTTACCGTCTGCGTGCTATGGGACCTGCAAAAGCACGTTGAAAAATTCGCACCGAAGATGTCCCTGTGGTTAGGAGTACTGGCGCTGTTAACCACTGCAGCACTGATTTATCCCGGAATCCGTTGGATGTTCCCTCCGACCGATAGCGGAGTGGAACAAAACCAGCAGAGGTGAGGTGCACAGCAGGCATTTGGTCGCTGGACAAACGCGGCAAATGGCTGGGCAACATCTATCGCCCGCTGTCGCTGAACAGGTATCTGTATTGCGAGGATGAGCCGGTCAATCAGGTGGATCCGAGTGGGCTAAAGATCCCCGGGCTGGTTGAAAGGGATTGGGGTTGCCTTAGTGGAAAGGGAGATAGTAATCATCGTTTCGCCCACGCCCCTCCCGTTTAAACTGGCAGGCAGCCGTCGGCGCTGCTCCATGGAGTTGGGATGAGCTGGAAGATATCGGACGCCCCGTTTATCTCTACCTGCAAGAGGCTGCCACTATTGGGCAGAGCGCCCTATTGGGGTGAGGTGAGAAGGATGGTTTACCAAGCGATGGGCATAGCTCTGGTGTTGGCGAGCGTTCTCGCGGGGGCTGTATGGCTCCACAGAAAGAGTGTCCATCAAAATAGACAGCCTACTACTGCTGGCTGTGGGGTTCGCGCTGCTGCTTTACGCCTCAAGGATGTGGAGGCTCATTATCAGCCAGCGTAGAGCAGGCGGGGCGCGAGAACAGTAGCGATTATGTTAATGGCTCTAGAGCCATTTCCTCAGAAGGAATCTGTTACTTTCGACAGGTATTTGGATGACAAAATACATGTGCGCCACTCCTTGCACCAGGTATTGGCGTGCGGTATGCTTTGGGCACCTATTTACTATGCAGGCAGGAGCGGTGCTTGTTTCTTGGGGTTGCCTAATCCCCCAACTTAACGTACGAAGAGGTAACCTGTAAGAGGTGAGAAATCATGGCGGTTCGTGGTTTCTTCACTGCGCGTGTGGCGCTCACCGAGAGAAATGCTCGACATTGGGTGCGCGAGGCAAGCCCGATTGCCACGCTTTACTCCGAGCAACCTGTTAAAATCTATGTTAGTGCACGAGCGACTCAAGCCCTGAACGTTGAGAGGCTGAGGCTAGAGTTGGAACAAGTTCTCCGCTATGCAGCCGACTGCTTGTCCAAACTCACCACGGTACCAGATGCCGTTTACCTACTTGACCCGCCCTCAAAGAAAAGGCAGGTTCCGTGCGCACAGGGGTTCCCATGGGGCGTTGTTACAGACGCAAGCTCCATTGTGCACAGTCCTGACCCAGCGCGGTTTCACCTCGCTGTTCGCCGTGCGCTATCCTACGCCGTCTTGCCTGATGCTCTGCACGACTCGCCTTTCGCAGCAGGGTTAGCGGAACTATTAGCGCGTGCAGGGGACAGCACTTTGGACAACGAGGTAATGGCGCTAGCCGACAATGGACTGGTGCTCCCGCAGACATACTCGTGGAACCACGCCTTTGCGGCGGGCAGCTTCGTGCAGTTTCTCACAGAGCGGTTCGGCTGGGACCTCTGGATACAGGTGGACAAACTCTTGCCCGAGCGCACCAGAGGAATACGCGGTATAGCCTTGTTAGAACCTGAAGCAAGTTGGACGCTGCAGGAAATCTGCGGGATGCGCATCCCTGATCTGCTGGTGGAGTGGTGGATGAGGCTTCAACAGCGCAGCAAGGAGATTGACCAGCAGACGCGGAGGAAGAACGCAAACAGATGGTTCATTCGAGAAGCCTATTCTGTGCGCCTTCTATCGGCTTGCCGAGAGGAATGCAGACGCTTCGTATCGGAGTACGGGAAAGACTCCGAAATCGCATCTTACCTCGCGGCGTGCCACGCACACTTGGGAGACTATCCCGAAGCGATACAGACATTGCTAAGTGTCGTCGACGATATGACCCCAGCCCATCGTGCATGGGCTTATCTGCGACTGGGACAGTTGCACGACCTCATCGGTGCGCGCGGGAGCGCGCTACAGTGGTATGAGAGGATTCGCGAAGTATCCGACCCTTGGGGTATTACCCTCAGCCTTGCCGAAGCATTCATCCAACAGGCGTATCTACCATTCGACGAGCGTGTGCAAGGCGATCCTTGGCTACACTTCCAGCATTGGCTATCGCGTGGTGGAGAAGGCGAACGTTCTCATCTCAGCGTTAGCGAAAGAAGGTCTGGCGGTGCTATTGTTGTAAGCTACGCTGTATCGTGAGGAGTTATATGCTGACACGCAGCACAGGATACGGCTGTGATAGTAAATATCGGTATGGAGGTCTGCGCCAACGGCGCACTGCTCTTGGTGCACAAATGGTTGGGCAACATCTACCGCCCGCTATCGCTGAACGGTATCTGTATTGCGAGGATGACCCCGTTAACGCGGCGGATCCGAGTGGAAGAAAGGCATACGAATGGTTGGAGGTGGGAGGAGGGATTATTGCTGGACTCGGCGTCCTGATTGGGTGTTAAATCCAGGGGCGGGGTTTGTTATCGTCGTTGTGGGAACAGTGGTCGCTACCATCGGCTTAGGGTTACACTTTGGTGAACTCCTCGGTGACTGGCTGTTTCCGTTTCCTACAGATGAGAGTATGCTCCCTGCCCTTCCACCTAAAAATCTAGGTGGTCTGCTACCTCCGTGGCATGACCCGTACGATCCTTATGCATCGTGCCCTGTTTACTAGGGCTATACCTGCATTGGCAGCTGCAGGACCGGGATTTCCCGGTCCTGCAGAAAAAGGGGAGGGTTGAAAAGTGGCAAAATTGCTGTGGTTGGTCGCAATCATCGGTTCATGGACTGCAGTCGTGCTGCAAATTGGTAAGAATTTATTGACTCGCAAGCGTGGAGGACACTATGCAGTGCCCTCTTACGTCCCCTTTTTCGCATTATGGGCTCTGGGGTTTAGTGTCCTGTTCGTGGGGAACGAACTCGGCTCGCGTAGCATAGTTACAATAGGAGTAACTATCGCGCTAATTGGTGGCGTAGGTTTTTTGTGGGAAAGCGCGAAGCGCGTCGACAGGCGGCAGCGCAGACGATAGCAGCCGAAGACGAAGCGCAAATAACGAGGGGCTGACAAGTTACTATTTGGCAACACGGTGGCGCAGGGGGTAGCGGCGCCAACCCATATCGCTTCGCCAGGGCATGGGGCTACCGTGACGATGGTGACGCCGGCTTACTGCACGTTGGAGCACGCTACTACGACCCGCAGGTGGGGCGGTTCACCTCGCGTGATGCGGTGCTGAGCGAGCACCCGTATCTGTATTGCGAGCATGAGCCGGTCAATCGGGTAGAGCCGAAGTGGACGAATCTGGTGGGCAGCGGTTATCAAGACAGCGATTATCCTACTGATTGAGTTAGCGCCGCCAGCCAATGCACCCAGCGTGGAGCCTCCATACTATGCAGGGGAACCACCTATACCACCAGAATATCCCCGTCCGCCAATACCAGACTTCTGGAACCCCGACGTTGGGCCGCCGGGTTGGGAGTGGAGAGGTCATGACCCTCCGGGGGTATCAAAAGGTGGATACGTCAATCCGGGCAACGAGGACGAGAGCGTCCATCCGGATTTGGATCACCCAGGGGTCCTTATTGGGACTGGAGGATACGTGGATATGAAAAGCAGTAGATCCTGCCTGATGGCTCCGTTGTACCGGCACAATAGGCAGGCAGTGCTCTAGACCCGAGGTGCCGGTGCTGTTCGCGATATTTTATGGACCTCAGTTGTTGCGAGCCATCGGCACCAGCCTTTAAAATTATAGCGAGAGGGCGATATTCATGAAAATAGTTCGTTACTCTTTGGGCGTGGAGGCATTGAGTTATATGCGGTGGGCGTTAGAACCTGCTTCGCGAACGCTCTTTCCTTACTTGCTAGACCTGCTTAACCTTCAAGCGGGTATGGTATACACTTTTGCGCCTGAGGGGCTCAGCCATGATGTATTGCATACCTTTCGTGCAAGCATCGCTCCCAAAAGGGATATGGGTGCCTTTGGTTGTGATGGAACCGGGCTATTGCTTCGCTCTGCGTCTGTAGATGACAGCGCTTTGCAAGAATCCGCTTCTAGGGAGGTGCAAGCGTTTCTGACCGGTCATTCCAAACATGTTGCGGTGTTTGCAGAGCAACTCCATAGCGCACGACACCTATCCCATCTGCAAAAGCATGACGTTCGGCTAATGGTCCTCAATGAAGAGGTTTATTTTTTCTTAACAGGCGAGGATGCTGACTTAAGCCGCATCCAGAATACCTTGTCCATAGCGAATGTTCCCAGTCCTCCTCTCGTGGGTGTTCTGTTCCTAGCTTCTGATAGGTTACTGCAGCGCTGTTGGGGAACCCGTCTGGTGGAACTGCAGGAGGATGATGTGCACGAAATAGTGAGTGGCGTGAAGGTCGTTGTCATTGGCGCATACGACGGAGAAGGGTTTCTGTTCTGGCGAATAATTGGTTAGATAGATTTGCCTATATGATTGATAGGATAGGGTAGTGCGAACCCTTGGGTGGGGCTACTGCGACGACGGTGACGCCGGCTTACTGCACGTTGGAGCACGCTACTACGACCCGCAGGTAGGTCGGTTCACCTCGCGTGATGCGGTGCTGGGTGAGCACCCGTATCTGTATTGCGAGCATGAGCCGGTTAATAGCGTGGATCCGAGTGGGAATCTACCGACTTGGGAAGACGTCAAGCGTTGGGGGCGAGGCGCTGGAGATTGGATTAAAGAGCACGGGCAGACCATACTCAAGGGGGTTGGAACAGTGATAGGCGTGGTAACTGGCATCAAAATCGCAGAGGAAGTGTATATCGTGTATGTCGACTGGGACTGTTCCAACCGGATGAGGGATATGCTCAGGGACTGGGGACATGCCGAGAAGCATCCTGAACTACAGGAGCTCATCAACTACCATATCCGAGATGCCATGCGGGATACAGGACGCCTTGTTGGGGATGCTGCCAGACAAATATATCGAGTTCGCCCCGTGCCACCACAGTAGGAGGTCTGTCCAATGCGAAGGACGGTGCTTTTTTACTGGGTATGCGGCTTTACCCTGCTTGGTATCATCGTCATGTGGGGTGTTCTATCATATATTCTGCGCCTCTGGCTGTTTGTTGCAGCCGCCACGTGCGATTTACAGATGAGGGATACCGTTCTCATGTTAGGGGTACCAGTAGACTCGCGGACCGCAGATGGTGAGACCTCTCTGATGATTGCTGCACGCTCCGGTTGCAGGACGCACGTGTGGGAGTTCATCCGCCGGGGCGCAGATGTGAACGCTACCGATAACAGAGGGGTCACTCCTTTGTATAATGCGGCGGAGGTTGGTGATGCCATGACGGTGAAAAAGTTACTCCAATCTGGTGCGCACCCAAACTCTGCATCAAAAACGTGGCGAACGACACCGCTGATGAGGGCAGCTGTAGGAGGACATATTCAGGTTGTTCGTGAACTACTGGCAGCCGGCGCAGACCCATCGATGAAAGATTCGCTGGGAAGAACAGCTCTCGACTATGCAAAGAGGGGAGCATACCCAGAGCATCGAATCATCGAACAGTTACTACAACGCGCCGTTAGAGAACGCAGCAAAACAGGCCGCTGAACGAGATAGCCTGAGCGACAAGGTGTTTTTATCAAGACTATGCTGAAGTCTTCGGCAACGGATTGGCACATGGGGCTACCGTGACGACGGTGACGCCGGCTTACTGCACGTTGGAGCACGCTACGATAACCCGAAGTAAGGCGGGTTCACCTCGCGTGATGCGGTGCTGGGTGAGCACGTGTAAGCACACAGCCTGTCCTCCTCCTCCCTAACACGGAACGCGATACCCCCGAGTTGCAGGGACGCGGAACCGCTATCGCGAACATCCAAACAAACTACTGAGGAGAGCGTTGCGTATGCCCAAAAGGTTGACCGCGTGCCTGCTATGGCTCTGGCTGATAGCCCTGCCCGTCTTCGCCGACCTCAAAGCCGATATCGACAAACTGCTCCAGAACCCCGCACTGGCGCACAGCATCACCGGCATGCTGGTGGTTTCGTTAAAGGACGGCAGGACGCTGTATGAACGGAACGCCGACCTGATGCTTATCCCCGCGTCTAACCAGAAGCTGCTCACATCCGCCACAGCACTGCATCGGCTGGGTGCAGACTTCCGATTCGTCACGCGGTTGTGGATGAACGGGGAGATAGACGCACAGGGTGTCCTGCGTGGAGACCTCATCCTGCAGGGTGGCGGCGACCCGACGGTTCTGCTAAAAGACATCGAGGCGATGGCGGAGGCGGTAGAGAAAGCGGGCATCCGTCGGGTCGAGGGCTATCTGCTGTATGACGAAAGTTTGTTTGACGGCATCCGACGCGGTTGGGATTGGGCATGGGACGACGAGCCATATTACTATTCTCCCTGTCTGAGCTCGATCTGTGTGGAGCGCAACGCGGTGACCGTTTTCGTCTCGCCAGGAGAGAAAGTGGGTGAACCGCCGCGTATCCGCCTGTTCCCGCCGACGGATTATCTGCTTGTGCGCAACGAGGCGACCACCTCTCCGGCGGGCACACCGTCCACAATCACTATCACGCGCGAGCACGCCCGCAATATCGCCATTGTGCGCGGACAGATACCGCTTGATGCCCGTCCCGACTCGGCGAGACAGGCTCTATCGGTAGAGGAACCACCACGTTATGCGATGTGGCTGCTGCGCGAGGCGATGGAAAAAAGGGGCATTACCACCCGCTACCGTACCGCCCTGCCCGACCGTGTGCCGGAAGGGGCGCGTTTGCTTTATACCCATACCTCACCTCCACTGGGCGAGATACTGCCTCTACTGAACAAGCCGAGCGATAACCTTATCGCCGAATGCCTGATGCGCACGCTGGGAGCAGTGGTCTATCGCGAGGGAAGCGCAGCAGCAGGCGAGCGTGTGATGCTGGAGTTCCTGAAAGAGGCGGGCTTAGACCTCTCCGCGTTGAACATCGTGGATGGCTCCGGCTTGTCGCGGCGCAATCAGGTATCGGCACGCAATCTGGTAACCCTGTTACGCTATATGGCATCTCACCCACAGGCAAAGGTGTTCCGTGACTCCCTGCCGATAGCGGGGGTGGACGGCACTCTGCGGAGTCGCATGGTGAACACCCCTGCGCAGGGCAAGGTACGCGCCAAGACGGGCAGTCTGGATAGGGTCAGCACGCTATCGGGTTACCTGACCACTCAAACGGGCGAGGAGCTGGTGTTTGCCATTCTGATGAACAACTACAACGGCTCGGCGGCGGTCGCCCGCTCGGTGCAGGATGCGATACTGAACAGGTTGGTACAGGGAGAATGATGGGCGGGGTATACTACTGTCGGAGGAGAATGAGGTTTATCATGTCTGAGATGCAAGTAAAGCTTCTTTTCCCGACGAAGGAGATAGCGGAGCAATACTACCGCCAGCTGGTCTACCTCGCCTGTCGCACCTGCTACAGCGAGATGAAACCGGAAGAGATTTGGGAGCGTATCCAGAACGGCAGGGTGCGCGACGAGAAGATGGAGGAGCTCATCGCGAAGGTAGTGGCGAGCGGTCATCATTCCACAATTGAACATATCTGGTTCGCCTTCTCCATCTCGGGCGTGAGCCGAACGCTTTCTCATCAGCTGGTTCGACATCGCATCGGTATCGCGTTTGACCAGCAATCGCAGCGTTACGTGCAGTTTAAAAACACAGCGGACATCTTTGTGGAGCCCGATACGGTTGCGGAGAACCCGGAAGCGCACATGGTGTTTGAGGAGTTGCGGGCGAAAAGCGCAGAGGCTTATCAGAAGCTGATTGAGCTCGGCATCCCAGCGGAAGATGCGCGGTTTATCTTCCCACAGGCGGTGACCACTAACCTGATCATGACGGTCAATCTTCGTGAGCTGATACACATCTGCGGACTGCGCCTCTGCACACTGGCTCAGTGGGAGATACGCAGGCTCTTCAAGAAGGTGCGTAAAGAGGTGATGGCGGTCAGCCCATTCTTTGGCAGGATGCTTGTTCCGCACTGCGTGCACGAGGGCTTCTGCAACGAGCTGAACAACCAGGATGGGCACTGCCGGATTAGACCGCCTCTGACGAAGGCGATAGAGATATATGAGAAGTGGAGGAAAGGAGAACTGGTGGAGAGAAGAGAAGCTGCTACCACAACGAGCCCGGAAAGTGCATTCAACCTGCCCCCTCCGCACGAAGGAAGAAGGGAGTAGTATACACGACCTCTCTCCTCTCGTTGGAGAGGGATCGCAGAGCGGATAAACGAGGACAGGGGGATGCCAATAATGAATGGCACTGACCGTGAAAAACTAACAAAAGAACATATCATTCATCTGCTGCGCGATCGCTTGCCAGACCTTCGCGCAAGATACGGGGTTAGACGGATAGCCCTGTACGGCTCTTTTGCGCGTGGAGAGGGCAGCCCAAATAGCGATGTAGACCTTCTGGTGGAGCTCTCGCAGCCTTTAGGCCTCCGTTTTATTGCGCTTGCGAATGAGGTTGAAAGCTTGCTGGGAAGGGATGTAGATATTGCAACCTTCGAGACGTTCTACCGCACTAAAAGCGATGCGAGAAAACAGCATATCGCGACAGCTATCGAGAGGGACCTGACTTATGTCGAATGAAAGACGGGACAGGGATTACCTCAGTGATATTCTGGAAGCCATGCGCCGAGTGGTCAGTTATGTCGCAGGAATGTCCTATGAAGCTTTTATGCAAGACAGTAGGACACAAGACGCCGTTGTGCGCAACATCGAGATTATTGGCGAAGCGGCTAAGCACTTGTCACAGTCCTTTAAGCAAAGGATGCCTGAAGTACCGTGGAGAGAGATTGCTGGCATGAGAGACAAGCTGATACATCATTACTTCGGGGTCAACTATGATGTGGTATGGATAGTAGCCACTGAGGAAATCCCCCAGTTAATGCCTGTCTTTGCCGAAATGCTGGAAGGTTTGGAGGGGAAACGAGAACAGTGAAATGGGTGGACACATCATCTACTTCGCCGATAGTCGCAACATGGCGGAGTTGCCCGATGAGAGCATCCATCTCGCCCTCACCTCGCCGCCCTACTGGCACATTAAAGATTACGGTTGCGCGGGGCAAATCGGCTACGGACAGAGCCTGCATGAATACCTGATAGACCTCTCGCGGGTATGGTGCGAGTGCTACCGCGTGCTGGCGCCCGGGCGCAGGCTATGTATCAATATCGGAGACCAGTTCGCGCGGAGCGTGGTATACGGTCGCTACAAGGTCATCCCTCTGCACGCCGAAATCATCGCGCAGTGCGAAACAATCGGCTTTGACTACATGGGCGCGATACTCTGGCAGAAAAAAACCACCATGAACACCACGGGCGGTGCGGTGGTAATGGGTTCCTTCCCTTACCCACCGAACGGCATTGTGGAATTAGACTACGAGTTCATCCTGCTTTTCAGAAAACCCGGCAAATCCGCATCTGTGCCTGCAGAAATCAAAGAGGCGTCTGCGCTGAGCCGCAACGAGTGGAAGGAGTACTTCAGCGGGCACTGGAGCTTCGGCGGGGCGCGCCAGGCAGGACACGAGGCGATGTTCCCTGAAGAGCTGCCAAGGCGACTGATACGCATGTTCTCCTTTGTGGGCGAGACGGTACTGGACCCGTTTTCAGGCAGCGGCACTACCGTGAAGGTGGCGATAGAGCTCGGTCGGCAGGCAGTGGGCTACGAGATTCAGCGCGAGTTCGAACCGCTTATCCGCGAGAAGCTGCGATGCGGTGGAAAGGCTCTGTTCGAACCACCTGTCCGTATCGTGTACCGTGAGCAACCGCTACCTCCCGTGCAACCGCCAGCCGGTTACGCCCCCCGCGTGCAGGACGCACGCCCTGTAGCCGATTACAAAGAGCGGAAGGAGCCTGCCGTGAAGGTTACCGCAGTGGTGGACGAACACACCCTGCAGATAGAAGGTGGCAGGCTCGTGCGTCTGCTGGGGGTTGCGGTACCGCCAGAGCAAAGGGGCAAAGCCATCGAGTATCTTCGGCGTTACGTGCAGGGCAAGCGAGTTGTCATTAAAGAGGAAGGAGAACCGCGAGAGCAGGTCTGTGCGTATGTGTACCTGAGTAATCGCCTGTTCGTCAACCGCAGAATGATCGAGATGGGATTGGCACGGGCAGAGCGCAAGAACCCTCATCGCTTTCTGGAAAAGTTTGTAGCGTGTGAGTTGAAGTAGGAGTCTGCAATGAGCTCTGGAGAGATGGAATCTTCGTGGCAACATCGCCTTCAACAGGGCGAGGACCTGCATACCGAGTTCAAAGAGCGGCTTCCGCAGACGGATGACCTGGCGGCGGAGATAGTGGCGTTCGCCAATACCGATGGTGGAGAGCTTCTGGTCGGTGTTAAAGACGACGGCACGCCGGTTGGAGTGGAGGAAACCGACCGTCTCGCGCGTACAGTGGATAACGTGTGTTTCCACAACTGCGAACCTCCTATTAGTGTGATACAGGAAACCGTCGGGATAGGAGGAAAACAAATCCTGGTAATACACATACCCAAAGGGGCGCAAAGACCCTACCGCACCCAGCGGGGGCAGTACTATGTGCGTACCTCTTCTGGCAAGAGGCAAGCCTCGCGGGAGGAACTACTGCGCATTTTTCAGGCAAGCGCAAGCCTGTATTATGACGAGACCCCCTTTACACAGACCTCTCTGGCGGATCTGGATGAAACGGCGGTAGAGGAACTGGTGGAAAGGGTGCTTTCTCAGGGTATCTATGTGACAGGTGTTCCCCGAGAACGATTGCTCAGGAACTGGAAACTGCTCACCACGGTGGAGGAGAAGCAGTGCCTCACACTGGCAGGCGTATTGTTCACGGCGCAATCCCCCCAGCAGTTCGTGCCTTACGCTTACATCTCCGCACTGCGTATCCCGGGTGATGATATCGCTATTGCTCCCAGCGACCAGAAGCAAATAGGCGGCAGGCTTCACGAGCAGGTAGAAACTGCCTTCAAGCTTTTGGAACTGCATTTGAGCGTCGCACATGTTATCGAGGGTATTGAACCGGAACGCAAACCGGAAATCCCTGTGGAGGTGCTGCGTGAGGCGCTGGTCAACGCTCTGGCGCATCGTGACTACACTGTTGCCTCTCCGGTGCGCCTGATAGTGTACAACAACCGCGTGGAGATACGCACGCCGGGGTTGCTGCCCAACACGGTGAGCGTAGAGGAACTGCGCTACGGTATCCACGTTCTGCGTAATCCGGCGATTTACAGTATGTTTCTCCGGCTGGGGCTTGTGACCGATGCGGGGAGCGGTATCCCACGCATGATACGCTTAATGGTTCAGCATGTGGGAGAGGAACCCGAATTCGCGATAGAAGGCAGAGAGTTCGTCGTACGCTTGCCCAGACCTGCCCGGTGAGAAAACCATGCAAATCCCGCGAGGGTGCAGAATCGGTTGCTTGACCGCTTTGCTGATAGCGGTTGTTGCCGTCGTGCTGGCGGTACGATGGTGGACCGCTCCTATCGATATCCCACGCCCTCAGCGCCCGCCTGACCCTGTCGATAATCCGTATGATGTGTATCGTTCGCTGGCGATGTACACGTCCCAGATCTTCCGAAATGACCCGATGCTCTCCTACGCCGAGCGCGAACTGTTTCCCTCACGCCAGACGGTATCCCTCCACCGCCCGGATCTTGCACGCTACTTATTACAGCAGATGCAGCCGGTGCGTCTGGAGTACCGCCGCCACCTGCACAAACCGTGTGCTGCGATTTTGGAATACACACCGGCATGGCAGTTTCCCGAGCTGGCAGAGTTTCGCCGCTGGGCGAATATCGAATCGCTGGATATGGCACTGGCGGTACAGGAAGGAGACTATTCCCGGGCGATAGAGGACTATCGGACGATACTACTGCTCTCGGAGCAGATTCGGAATCGGGGAGAGCTGATACATTATCTGGTCGGCTCCGCTATGCAGGCGACGGTGAACAGGATGATGGGCGAGATACTCCAGCTGTTACCTGCCCGGCAATGCGAACACCTGGTGCGGGTGGTGCGGGAATGGGAGAAACGGTATGTCCCGCCCGTGCAGGCGGTCGCCGTCGAACGCGACTTCTACTTGACCATACTGCATGACCTTTACGCCGGCAGGTACGAGACAATGCGGCTGTTCGCGGATCACCGCTCTATTATGCGCTGGAACCCCAGGTGGCTCAACCTGAGACGCGCTGCCCGCGAGGGAATGGCGTACTTTCAGCGAGTGGAAAAAGAACTCTCCAAGCCCATCAACCAGCAACAGGCTCACATAGAGGAACCTCGTCATCCTGTAGCAAGACTCCTCCTGCCGGTGCTTAATGTACCGGGGCATACGGTGGGGTACACGGTGAGCCGTATTCGCTTGCTCGGTTGTGCGGCAGCTGTGCGTGCTTATCGGCTGAGGCATGGTTCCTATCCTGCTACACTGAACGAGGCAGGCGTTGCAGACCTGGACAAGGACCCGTTCACAGGCGGAGGCTTCGTTTACAAGCCCGGCGAGCAGGGTTTCCTGCTGTACAGTATGGGTAGGGATGGAAAAGATGACGGCGGCTGGCGAGTGTCTGAGCGACACGAGGGCAGAGGAGATATTACCCTGCTCCCCTTCTATGGGCGCCCTGTCGGCGCAGGAGAGAGCGCAGAGCAAGGGGAACCCGTGTGGTTGAAATAATTCGTCCATCTCTTTACCCTGTAAGATGCGGGGTATAATTCTGAAGGCATCGCTTTGTAACGGGAGGATTGTAGATGACCTACGCCGATGTGTTTCGCCCTGTGGCAAAGCCTCGCGCTCTGATTTACGACCTTATCTGCATTTTGGGAGGTACACTGTTCATTGCTCTTTCCGCGCAGGTAGCAATTCCCCTGCCCTTTAGCCCTGTTCCTGTTACCGGACAGACCCTGACGGTGCTTCTAACGGGTGTTCTACTGGGTAGCCATCGGGCCAGTTTGTGCCTGCTGGTGTACCTGGCGGAAGGAATTGCCGGGTTGCCAGTCTTTGCGGGCGGTAAAGCCGGCATGGTGCACCTGCTTGGGCCAACCGGTGGCTATCTGCTGGGATTTGTTCCGGCGGCTTTGCTCACGGGATGGCTGGCGGAGCGCGGATGGGACAGAGGTTTTCGCACCGCCTTTGCTGCTATGTTGCTGGGCAACCTGGTTATCTACCTGGTCGGGTTGCCCTGGTTGAGTTATTTCGTAGGTGCAGACAGGGTTCTGGCTCTGGGACTACTGCCGTTCGTGCCGGGTGACGTGCTCAAGCTACTGCTGGCAACGGCGATGCTGCCTGCGGGATGGAAACTGCTGCAGCGGGGTGGACATAGCACAGGTTAACGTCTGCTTTCAAGCCAGATGGCGATTGTGTGAACGTGCCAGCACAATGAACACCGCCAGCGCCGCCATCTGCGCTATCACCGAAAAAGCGACGAGTGCTATCACCGAGCGGTCGTATAACCACCCCATCAGCGCGCTGCCAGCGAACCATGCCAACCCGTAGCCGGTGTGGAACACACCATAGCCTGTGCCGCGACGCTCAGGAGGGATCAGGCGTGCTACCGCTGCGCGCATTACCGACTCTTGTGCGCTCATGCCAAGCCCCCACAGGATGGCTCCGGTCACTGCTCCGAAGAAGCCGCCCAAAAACGCCAGCGGTGCAAAACCGACGGAAATCAGCGTCGCCAGGACCAGCGTGCCGAAGCCGATCCGATCGAACAACCGCCCCAGCGCAAGCGCACCCACTGCGTCCACACCCATCGCCAGCGCGTAGAACAGGGCGATGTGGCTGGAAGAGACCAGCTGCTGTTTGCCAAAGTGATACGCCATCAGCGGAAAGTCCGCATAGCCTGCAGCCACCAGCCCCACCGCGCCCAGGTACAGCCAGTAGGTACGGGTAAACCCTCGCGCCTGCAGCGCAACCGTCTTCACCTCTAAATCCTGCGGACGGGGAAACAGGGAGCGTGCAATAGTGAGTGTAATCAACGCCAGCAGCGCAGGCACAAGCAGCACGGCGAAGCCCATTCGGTAGTCGTTACGGAAGGAGAGGGTAGCGAACACAATCAGCGGTCCCAGCACTCCACCTATCTGGTCCATCGCCTCGTGCAGACCGAACCCCCATCCGTGTCCCATCTGTCTGGTAGCATGTGAGAGCATCGCGTCGCGAGCAGGGGTGCGGATGGCTTTGCCGAGCCGTTCTATCACAATCAGCGTGGACGCCAACAGCCAGTGCCCTGTCAGAGCAAGTAGAGGAACCGCCAGCAGGTTCACCGTGTATCCGGTGAAAGTGAGCAGCCAGTAGCGGCGCGTGCGGTCGCTGAGGTAACCGGAGACCAGACGCAATACGTAACCGACCAGCTCGCCCAGCCCGGACACGATGCCCACCACCGCTCCACTCGCGCCCAGCGTACCAAGGAAAGGACCGGTGATACTGCGCGCGCCTTCATAGGTCATATCCGCACAGAGGCTCACCAGCCCCAGCAGCACAACGAAAAGCACAGAACGTGACAGCGTTTTCATAAAGCGTATGTCCTCTCTGCGAAAGGCGAGGTTAGCTTCTCGCGGAGGTGGACAAGTTCCTCTGTCAGAGTTTCCACCTGCCGCTGCTGTTCCTGTAGCCGGGCCAGGGTAGCGTTAGCGACCGCCTCGCCCTCTGCCTTTGCCCGGATTGCCTGGCGCACCACCGTTTCGATGGTTTGAGCGGTTTCTTCGACACGTGCGTCCAGAGCGCGTGTGTATTCACCAATCGTCTCCTCGATTCGGCGGGCGAAGTCGTACCGTGCCTGTCCGCAGTGGATGTGAAACTGCTCCCACAGCCGATGCCATGCAGCGCGTTTTACCCATTCGCACGTCCAGCGGCGCGGCAGCAGCATCAACATCGGCATCACGGTGAAATCGAACTTCACACGTACTTCCCACACGCGCACATAGAAGTGACTCCAGTCTGCCAGAGCCGTTTCGTGAGTGAGCGTCTGCCAGCGCACCTCGAAAACATCTTCGGAAAGGCGTTGCACCTGCTCGACAAATGCGTTTACCTCTTCCGTAAAAGGTTGTAGTTTCTCGCTCAGAACCGCGGAGAGGCGCTCTGCCTCTTGTTGCTGCCACTCCGTGATGGTTTCCTCCACCCACTGCGGCATCAGGCGGTTCAGTTCCTCGATCAGCTTGAGAGGAGAGGAACGTCCATCGCGACAGACCCCGGCGAGCTTCTCATACAGTGGACGATGGTTCGCCGATTGCATGCTGGTAAGGTGTGCATCCAGCTGCTCCAGAACCTGCTGGTGCACGAGCTTCTTGAGCAGGAAGAGATGCTGTTCACGCTGTTTGCGCAGGGTAGCCAGCCGCATCTGAAACTCTGACAGCCGACGCTCCAGGTCCTCCAGCGGCGTCTGCACAGCGCGTGTCTCCAGCTCGATACTGGCATGGATAGCGTCTGCCGTGAGCAGGGCGGTGTTGATAGCGGAGAGCAGGGCAACACTCCCACGCTCGCGTGTCAGAAAGTCGTCCAAATCGCTTTCGAAATCGGGCAATCCGCTCTCTTCCAGCATCTTTTCGTCGCCGCGCAGCTTCGCCATTAATGCTTGCCTGGCTGACAGCGGATAGATGCGTACCGAATCCCCTCCCAGCTCCTGGGCGATGACCGCTCGGGTAAACTGTAGAGACTGGTTCAACTCTTCATCGGTGAGGTTATCGATCTTATTCTGCACGACGAACAGCTTTACCGCATAGTCGCGCACCAGGCGCAGGAATTCGCGTTCGGTTTTGCTGATGGGCGGGTCGGCGGCGACCAGGAACACCGCTGCGTCCGCATGGGGTAGGAACTCCTGCGCGACCTGTGTGTTGTGCTCGTACACCGAGCCAACGCCGGGCGTATCCACCAGCCTCACCCCATCGCGCAATAACGGGGCGGGCAAAAACACCTCTACCCGCGCAACCCCCTTGCGGTTTTCGGGGTTCGCCCTCTCCGTAATATAGTCCTCAATCTCTTCGAGGGGAACGGTCGCCTCTTCGCCGCTGAAGAAGCGCACTAACGCCTGCTCCTGTTCGCCGTACTGCACAATGGTGACGATGGAGGTGAGCGGTATTACTGCCGTCGGGAGCACGTCACGCCCCAGCAGGCTGTTGAGGAATGTACTCTTGCCTCGTTTGAACTCTCCGAACACGACCAGGTTGAATCGATTTTCGGATAGACGATGCAGAGCATCGGAAGCCACCAATCGCGCCTGATTCACCCCACATTCGGAGGCGAGGCGGCTGAGAGCCTCCAGAGCGCCAGTTACCTGTTGTCGGGCAGCCGAGAAGCTGGTAAGCATCCTGCACACCCCCAGAGAAAGATTGCACTTGCTATTTCACCACCAGCACATGGCAGGGCACGTGCGCTACGATAGAGGAGGCGGTACTGCCGAACACCCGCTCGTGCAAGGTAGAATGCCCCTGATGTCCGATAACCACCAGGTCTACCTGATGGTGCTTCACGAAGTCCACAATAGACCATACCTCATGCCCTGCGACGATATGCGTTTGCACCGGCACATCTGCCAGCTGCGCGGCGAGGTGTACCTGTCTCTCCAGCTGCGCGAAGTAGGCGTCGCGCTGTTGTTTCACCTCGTCGTATTCGCCGATGGTGGCGGCATACTTGGGCAGGTCTTCCTCCACCATAATCACGTGCAGTTCGGATTCCAGAGCCTTCGCCAGCGCGAGCCCCGCGTTTAACGCACGCTCCGCCCCCTCCGAACCGTCAAAACCGACCAGAATGCGAGTATACATGGGTTATCCCTCCTTGTACGCTGGGATGGTTTCGCGCTGAACAGTCGTGTGCGCCTTCGGCTCTTCCACCGACGGCTTGAAAAAGGTCTGCGCGATGAGGGTTGGTACCAGCGCGCTACCGATAACTACTGTGACCAGCACCGTGTACTGGGATTGGGTGATATATCCGTGTGTCAGACCGAACAGCGAGGAGATGGTACCAAAGGTCAGTCCGGTGCTCATCAGCAGGGTAGTGTAGGTAGCTTCCCGATGGGGCATTCGGAAAGCGCGGCACAGCGGGTAGCATCCGGCAATCTTGGTAGCCATCTTCACGCCCAGCAGCACGCTGATGAGCCCCGCTGCACCCCAAAGGGCAGACAGGGAGATAAAAGAGCCTGCCTTCAGGAAGTAGAACGGCGTCAGCAGGGTAAAGGTCATGGCGCGGATGCGGTGCATGAAATCCCTGTTTTTCTCCATCGTACCCGCCAGCACCAGCCCCAGCAAGTATGCGCCCAGCACCGCCTCGCTGTTTGCTTTTACCGCCAGTGAGCCGAGCAGGAGCAACATCAGCAAGATGAACTTGATTTGTGGCTCGCTGGTATGCACGCCAACCACACGGAAGAACCAGCGGGTCAGGCTCGGTGCTATCGCCAGCGTGACCGCCAGCGCGGTGACGAACACCAGCAACCAGATATTCGCGTGGGCAAACAACAGCCCCAGCGCGACCACCGTGCCCAAATCGGTGACGAAGCAGGCGGCAAGTATCAGCTTGCCCAGTGAGGTGCGGTTCATGCCGGTTTCGATCATCACCGCATACACCACGGCTACCGATGTGGTAGACAGGGCGACGCCGGCAATCTTCGCCGCGTTGGGTTCCCAGCCGGCGATGTAGTAGGCATACGCCATCGCCCCCAGAAACGGCGCGAGGAACGACACAAAACCGATTACCAGCGCCGCCTTCCAGTGCTGTCGCATCGCTGCGGGTTCAATCTCCGCACCTGCCAGAAAGGTGAGCAACACACCACCCAGTCCCGCCAGAAAGTTAATCCACTCGTTGGGCTGGATATGTAGCAGGTTGCCTCCCAGCACGCCGAACAGGATTTCCGCCAGCGCAACGCTCAGCGCCAGACGGACGGAAACCACTGATGCGGCTAGCGCCAGAGATACCCAGATAAACGCTGTCCACCAGACGTTCATTCTCTTCTGGAAAACCTCCTTATCGTTTTGGCAGGAAGTGCATCTGCGCGATGTCCTGCACATGTTTCAGCTCGCGCTCGATGGTGCGCTGTAATCGACGTAGTGCCTCCCTTTCCTCCTCGCTCAAATTGCCATACCGCTTCTCGAACCGCTCCGGATCCAGCTCAGGGAGGAGGGTGTCGTGCAGGTTACCCAGCAATAGTCGCAGCCAGTAGTAAGTGGTTTCAATAGGTTCTGGCTGGTCGTGTTGCTGCGTCAGCTCAGGCACCAGGCGGTTGAGCGCGTCATGGTAGCTGTCCACCAGCCTTTCCAGAGCCTCTTGAAGCATCCGCCACTGCGAAGGGGGCAAAGGGGTCAAGCGCTGTCCCCCACCGGATGGTGAAATGCCCATCCAGCCCGCCTGTGTGATTCGGCTGACCGTGTCTTCCAGCTGCACCAGCAGCGCGAACAGGTGTCTGCGGTGGCTATCGTTCATGGTGAACCTCCTCGGCAAAGACGCCGTAGAGCTTGTGCATCGCCCGTCGCCAGCTGCCCACCTCCTCGCCCCACGGCTCATGCTGGAAACGGTGGTCGTGCTTGCGAATAACCTCCTGCAGATGCTTGCGCAGGGCTTGCCATCGCTGGCTCTCGTTAGCGGTGAGCCATGTTTGCACCTCAGGCGAGGCGTTCCAAAGCACCTGTTGCAAGTGGGGCAGGCAAAGCCCCCTGCTCAGCTCATAGCGCGACCGCCACGAGGGTTCGCGCAGCAGCTGTGCCAGCAGCTTCGCCATTTGCGCCACGTCATGCGCTTGCGCCTCGCACAACTGGCAATACCACGCGCTGTGTGCCCGCTTCGCTGGAGCAGTTATCGAGGTATGCGCTAACAGGTCTTCGGCGATAATCGACAGGGAAAGCACATCTGCTCGTGATAGCACCAGGTCAGCGTGGTAGGCACAGAAACCCTTGCCTTCCCGCAGGGACTGTCGCCACTGCGGGTCGTTGACATGTTCGGCGAAGAGCGTGTCCACCCGGAGCAACAGTTGCTTCCGTGCCAGCCAGCACAGCGCGCATTCGCCTTCTTGCAATGCCTCTTCCAACGCTATTTCCGGCAGATGCATTGTTGACCCCCTATAAACGCAAAAACGGCTCGCTGTTCATGCGAACAGGAGCCATTAGCCTCCTTTGGGCGGTTCGCCCCTCTAGCGAAGGGCAGGCGGACCTCCATCGCCTTTGCGATTGTTTACCACTTTCATTATACCATGCAGAGCGATGGAAAAGTTGCAAAACGCCGATGCTCTGCTGCAAATACGCTATCGCAAGGAACTGGTTTGGCAGGAGGAGGGACACCCTCCCTCGCCGCCGTGACAGCCAAAATGCGCTGAGAACGACTCAGCGAAGCGTCGCCCGCCGCGGGCAGAAGATTAACCGACCACTTGCCCCAACGAAGGGACAGATGTACCGATAATCAGAGCAAAAGGTTAATTATTGAGGTATAATATTTTAAGGTATAGCAAAAGAGTGGTCTTTTGTATAGCCAAGCTCGTGCGACCCGCACAGGATACGGTATAATGAAAATCACAGGTGCGATGTCGCACTGCAACAACACGAAGGAGTGGAATCGATGGAAGGCTCGCGGACAGACTTTGTGGTGCGCCTGGCGGGAGAGTCCGGCGAAGGAGTGCTGAGCCTTGGCGAAATGCTAACGACGGCGTTAGCACGGTTAGGCTATGAAGTATATACCTTCCGCACCTATCCCGCAGAAATCAAAGGGGGCACCGTCCTGTACCAGGTACGTGTAGCGGACCACGTGCTTCTTTCCTATGGCAGTCGCGTAGACGTTTTCGTCGCGCTCAACGAAGAGGGCTATCGCGATAATATCGGCTCGCTGCGTGCGGGCGGCACACTGATTTACGACAGCGATAGCGTGTCCGTCCCCGAACTACCCGACACCTGCGTTATCCCCATTCCCATCGGCACGATAGCCAAGAAAGAGATTGGCTCGGTGTTGACCAAGAACGTGGTGGCGCTGGGAGCCATCCTGCGCTATATCGGCGCGCCGGTGGAAGTGGGGGAGCAAATCGCCGAGCAGACCTTTAAGCGCAAGGGTGAAGAGGTCGTGCAGAAAAACTTCCAGGCATTGCACGCAGGCTACAACTATATCTCGCAGTATACCGAATGCCTCAAGCCCCTGCTTGGCGGGATCGAGGAGGTCAACCCCAACCGCCTTATTATCAACGGCAATGAGGCGCTCGCGCTTGGAGCGTTGCACGGCGGTCTGAGCTTCTATGCAGGCTATCCCATCACTCCAGCTACCGACATCATGGAGGCTCTTGCGCCGGTGCTGCCTCGCTTCGGGGGAGTAGTCATCCAGGCGGAGGATGAAATCGCGGCGCTGGGCATGGTGCTGGGCGCGGCATACGCGGGCAAGCGGGCGATGACCGCCACCTCTGGTCCCGGCTTCTCGCTGATGGTGGAGCAAATCAACCTGGCGGCGCAAGCGGAAATCCCAGCGGTCATCGTGGACGTACAGCGCGGTGGGGCGAGCACCGGATTGCCCACCAAAACCGCCCAGGGCGACTTGAACATTGCTCTCTACGGTGTGCACAACGAGTCGCCGCGCGTGGTAATGGCGCCTACCAGTGTGGAAGACTGCTTCTATCTGATTCAGCACGCATTGAACATTGCCGAGCGGTACCAGCTGCCGGTGATTGTGCTTTCTGACCAGTCTCTGGCGCACCGTCGGTGTACCATCCCCAAGCCCGATTTATCGCTGGTGCCTCGCTGGGAGCGTATTGCTCCCGAACCCGGCACTAACGGGGAGTACGCCCGCTATGCTATCACCGAAACAGGCATCTCTCCGGTGGCGGTACCGGGTATGCCCGGCTTAGCTTACACCGCTACCGGCATTGAGCATAACGAGTTCGGTGACCCCACCTACACGCCCGAGAACCTGCAGGCGATGAAGGGCAAGCGGTTCCGCAAGTTACAGCATCTGGGAGAGCACTACGCGGAACAGTTTGTGCGCATCTGGGGCGAACCCGAAGGTGCGGAAGTAGGCATCATCGGCTGGGGGTCATCCGAGGGCGTTATTCGCGAGGCGATGCAACTTGCAGAGCGGGAAGGCGTCAGAGCTGCCGCGCTATACCCCAAGATGCTGATGCCTTTGCCGGTAAAGATGATAGAAGAGTTTGCCAGCAAGGTGAAGAAAGTGCTGGTACCCGAAAGAAACTTCACCGGCGAGTTTGCTGCTTATCTGCGCTCGCAAACGAACGTCCACCCTATCTCCTACGCGAAGGACACAGGGTTGCCGTTTGACCCCGAAGAGATAAAAGAAGAAATCATCCGCGTAGCCCGGATGTGAGGCAGGAGGAAGCAAGATGGCAGAAATTCAGACTCTGAGCATAGAAACCCAGCCTGTTCAGCGGCAGCCGAAGGACTACAAAAGCGACCTGGAACCCATCTGGTGCCCCGGCTGCGGCGACTACGGCGTGTTAAACGCGCTGTTCAAAGCGATGAGCCAGCTGAACCTGGACCCCGACAAGACGGTGCTGGTGTCCGGTATTGGATGCTCCAGCCGGCTGCCGGGCTTCGTGGTGACTTACGGCTTTCACGGCGTGCACGGGCGCGTGTTGCCTGTTGCGACAGGCATCAAGCTGGCTCGTCCAGACCTGACGGTTATCGGCGTAGGAGGCGACGGCGACGGCTATTCCATCGGGTTAGGACACTTCCCGCACGCCGCACGACGCAATATCGACATCACCTACATCGTGATGAACAACCAGATTTACGGCTTGACGAAAGGGCAAACCTCACCCACCAGTTCTACCGGGTTCCAGACAAAGACCACCCCCTTCGGCAATATGGATGGGTCCCTGAACCCGCTGCAACTCGCCATTGTGTCGGGGGCGACTTTTGTAGCGCGCGGTTACTCCAGTATGCCTAACCAGCTGGCGAAGATTATCGCCGAAGCAATCAGGCATCCCGGCTTCGCGCTGGTGGACGTGTTCAGCCCTTGCGTCACCTTCAACAAGGTGCAAACCTACGACTACTACAAGGGCAAAGTTTACGAGATACCCGATACACACGACCCCACGGACAAGTTCGCCGCCCTGCGTCTGGCAGAAGAGGACGGTGTGTTTCCCATCGGCATCCTGTATCGGGTGGACCGTCCCACGCTGGATGAACAGGTAGCGATGGTCAAACAGCAGGCATACACCGAGAACCCCAGCGTGGAGCAGCTGTTCAAAAAGTATCAGTAGGCGTTTAAGGTGAAAAACCTCTCTCCAACCCCTCTCCCGCAGGGAGAGGGGTTCGCACTGGTTTGCGCTACTGGTGGAAAATCCACCATCTGATGGTGGATTTTCCACCACAGAATGGTGTATAATCATTCATGATGTTTCCCAGGGTGCTTTCCAGACGAGTCACAGACCTGCTAAGCACGATGCCGGTCGTGTATCTGCAGGGAGCACGTCAGGTCGGTAAAACCACATTAGCAAAGCAGCTGCTCCAGGAGAGCGTAATGGAGCACTACTTCAGTTTTGATGACCCGGCGGTGCTTTCTGCAGCAGGACATGACCCCGTTGGCTTTGTGCGTGATCTGCCGCTGCACACCGTACTGGATGAGGTACAGCGCGTGCCTGCTCTCATGCCTGTGCTCAAGATGCGTGTCGACACCCGTCGCGAGGCTGGGGATCTGCTGCTCACCGGCTCCGCAAATCCCTTGATGCTCCCCCGCCTTTCCGAAACGCTGGTAGGGCGCATGGCGGTACTGACTCTGATGCCGTTATCGCAAGGGGAGATAGAGGGAAGAGAGGATAGATGGCTGGAGAGGATGTTTTCCGACGATTCGCTGACAGGAGACTTTCCGGCGTCGCAGTACCTGCTTTTGCGTGTGGTGCGAGGAGGGTACCCCGAGGCAGTACTGCGTTCTGATTCGCGTCATAGGATGGATTGGTTACTCTCGTACGCGAATACCCTGCTGGCGCGGGATGTGCGGGAGATATCGAATATCGAACGGTTGACGGATGTGCCCCGTCTCCTGCAGCTGCTCGCCGCCCAGACGTGTCAGACGTTGAATGTAGCGAATCTCTCCCGAGAGACCGGCATCCCTCAGAGCACGTTGCAACGCTACTTGGCTTTGCTGGATGCACTGTTTTTGCTGGTGCGCATACCCGCCTGGTACACCAGCATGGGCAAGCGGTTGCTGAAGTCACCGAAGATATTGCTCAACGATACCGGGCTTGCGTGTGCTCTGCTGGGGATCGATGAAGAGCGTCTGGCTCGTGACCCTCTGCTACAGGGGCGGATGGTCGAGAACTTCGTGGGAATGGAGCTGCTCAAGCAAATCGGGTTCTCCGACCGCCGCTTGCGGATGTACCATTTTCGAACCGACCGTGGAGAAGAGGTGGATTTCGTCATCGAAGACGCTACCGGTGCGCTGATAGGTGTGGAGGTCAAAGCAAGCGCAACGGTACACTCCGAGCACTTCAAGGGGCTTCGTAGTCTGCAACAGGTAGCGGGCAACCGTTTCGTGCGTGGTATCGTATTATACTGGGGTGAGAAGACGCTGCCGTTCGGCGAGGGATTATGGGCACAGCCCATCTCTGCGCTGTGGGCGACAACCGATTGATGGGTTCTGTTGTGCAGAGCAATAGTCGTGAACAAGGAGGCATCACTTGGAGGAAGAACAGCGGAAACAGGGTCCAACCTTTCGGGAACGATTATGGGTGATAGGCATTGCACTGGCAGTGCTGGCGGTGCTGGTGCCGGGCTACCTGGACCTGCGTCGGAGGTCGCTGAACGCCAGCTGCCTGAGCAATATGCGCGAAATGTCCAGCGCGTTGCGCACTTACATGCTGGACTGGGACGAAACACTCCCTCTGGCGTATTACCGCGACAAGCAGAGGGGTAACAAGCTGGTCACCTGGCCGATGCTCATCGGGGGGTACCTGGATGCCAAACGGCTGTACTGTCCGGCGGACCCCGCGAAGCAAGAGCCACCGTATATAGACTCCGATTCGGAGGAAAAGCGGCACGTCTCGTACGGCTTCTTCTTGCCCGCATCCGGGGTACGCCCAGGCAGGCTACCCGCCGCCGGTTCGCAGCTGGCAGTGCTTGCAGACAGCGCGTCGGACGGGTTGAACACACATCCCCTGCCCGATGTTCCTGCCGAGCAGCAGGCTCTGTTCATTGGCTTTGACACGCCGGACAACCGGAGCGATAAGGATGCTCGGTATGTGCAGAGGCTGGCTATTTTCTCGAGAAACGGTCGTTGGGACGACTATCGCCAGCTGCGCACCCGACACGGCAATACGATTAACATGCTGTTCGCGGATGGACATGTTGGGGAAGTACCCGCTGGCGTGATCGCCGTACAGCGAGACGCCGAAGGCAAAGTGCTTTCCCCGTGGAGTGCGTACCTGCCGCAGTCGGAGGTGTATTGAGGTGCTGGTCGCAGGGGTAGACGGCGGAGGCACCAAAACCGAGGGCGTCATCTTGAACGAGGCGGGCGAGGTGGTTGCCTGCGCGCGGAGCGGGGGTGTTAATCTCAACTTCGTGTCTCTGGAGGAGTGCGAGCGGTCGGTAGCGGAGGTCTTCTCGCAGCTTGCCTCGGCGGTAGACCGCGAGCAGGTTGTACGGATTTACTCCGTGATGCTGGCGGACATTCCCTCTCTTCGCAGTTATATCCAGCAGGCATTTCCTCACGCGGAATGGCGAGGTGCGCACGAGCACCGGGCGGTGCTGGCGGCGGGTGGTGTGCTGGAGCCTTACGGTATCGGCGTGGTAGCGGGCACGGGTTCCAGCACGGTAGGCTGGCGAGACGAGCACCGACATGCATCCGTGGGCGGTTGGGGGATGCTGTTGGGAGACGAAGGCAGTGCGACCGACATCGCGATACAGGCGTTGCGGGCGGTGGTTCGAGCCGTGGATGGGCGTGGGGAAAGCACCATCTTGCGCGAGGAGATGGTAGATTACTTTGGACTGAAGCACCCGTGGGACATCACCCGCCGGGTGTACCGCGACAATTTGCCCCGTCACGTGCTGGCGGGTTTTGCAGTGCGAGTGAGTCATGCGGCGGATGCGGGCGACCGGGTAGCGCAGCGTATCCTGCGCGAAGCGGGCGAGACACTGGGCAACGACGTGCTGGTAGTGGCGCGCAAGCTGTTCACACCGGAAGAGGCGTTTCCGGTGGTGCTGGGCGGCGGAGTGTTTCGGGCGGGCGAGTGGGTAATTGCCCCGCTGCGCGAGCGGGTGCTGGCGGAGTACCCCAAAGCGCAGGTGATTCTGCCGAACGTGTCGCCGGCGGTGGGGCTGGCGCGCCTTGCGCTGAAAGACATCACTATCCATAGCCTGTAGCCGCAGGCTTATGAACTTTGAAAAAATAAATAGAGTTATGTTGCGCTACCGGTCTGGCAAGGTTCCTGCTTGGGGAGGGCGAGGCTCCTGCCGAGCCGACTTCGCCATGTTGAGGAGTCTTTACGGCTGAAGCCGTTCCCTTTCAGACGAAGCCAGCCTGCGCTGGCTATGGAAACCCTGCGAAGGCAGGGTTTGGTTTGAAGAGGTGCGGCTTTAGCCGCAAACCCATGTCCAGCATCCTCTTTCCCGCACAGGGGGAGGGGCAGGCGGTGTTCATCAGATAGATGCAACTATTTTTTCAAAATTCATCAATCGTGGGACGGGTGTAGAGACCCATCGTGGCACGTACACGTATGACGGTGCGGGCAGGCTGATACAGGTGGTAGACGCCGCCACCAACACCACCGAGACGTATGTGTGGAACGCGGACGGCACGTTAGCCAGTTTTCCGGGGCCCGGCTACACTCGGTTGTTAGAGTATGACGAGGAGGGCAGGCTGATTCGTATTCGCCGGGATTACGGCGGAGGCAACGTGCAGTTAGCGTATGAGTATGGCTACGGATTTGACGGAGGCAGGCGTTGGCGGAAGGACTACCTGAGTGGGGTCTGGACGCGGTATCCCTGCGGTGTCGCCTGCGGAGCGGGTGAGTTGGTAGAACAGCAGAAGCCTCTGGAAGGCGGCACATGGACGACCAGTGCCCTGTATTTGCAGGGGATTTCGCTGGTTCGTCGAAATGGGGAATGGCATCACTTTGACCCGTTAGACACGGCAGCTATCTTTACCGGTACGCCCAGTATCGATAGGTGCTCACCAGCACCCACACCAGCACCACGGTTAGTCCGCTATAAACCACAAGCAACGCCCATGGGCTGAGTACATATAGCGGGTCGTTGGAAGGAGGGGGATAGGGGGAACGGGTATATTTCACCATAATAGGCTCAATCACCGCGAAGGGGTTGACCGCCACCCAGAAGCTCGTGTCACTGGGGTTGGTGCCGGGTATGAACAGGCTAGTTAAAAACATCAGAATGAACGTGCCGAACACCCATCCGCCCGCGAACAGATACGCCAGCACGGTGGCAGTGACGGTTTTTCGGCTGAAGCAGGATGCCGCCAGCCCCGCCGTGCTGTAGAAAACCAGCGTAACCAGAATGCTCAGCGTGCCCAGCATCGCGCCGGGCAGGAGATCGGGTCTGGCGATGACACACAGCAGCATCATGGGCGCACCCAGCAGAAGGAACAGCAACAGGGGTATCGTCCTGCCCAGCAACTTGCCAAGCACCACCTCGTGCGGTTTCAGCAAGGTGATGGTAAGCAGGTCCCAGGTGCGCTGTTCGCGCTCGCGCGAGATAGCGTTGGCGGTGGCGGCGGGCGCGCCTCCTGCCACCAGCAGGGTTTCGATAACCAGTATCACGGTAAGCAGTTCCCGATAAGCTTCGTATCCGCGCATACTCTCCAGAGCCGCCCAGTAGAGCAGGGCGACCGCGATGAACACTAACACAACCACCAGCACGATGACCGTGCGATGCGAAGGCTGTGGGCGCAAACGGAACAGCAGTTCGCGCCGGAGTATGGGGTTCTCGCGCCAGTCTATCACTTACGACCTCCCTGCACGTCGAAGTGTAATACCAGCAGAGTATTGCGCTGGACGGAGGAGAAGGATAGCGGTGTAATCTCTGCCACCTGCGGAAGACCTTCTATCTCCGCAACCAGCAATCCCTGTGAGAAGTTGGTATCGGGCAGAACACCCTGCATCACACGTCGGGGAGCATTGTTCAGGAAATACCGGCTCGCTGAATCGCCCAGGCGCGTCCATACCAGACCGAACCACCCGTCTTTCGCTCGCTCGCGCCAGTCCTCATCGGTGCTTGTATCGAACCGTGAAAGAGGACGATAGCCGCCGTAGTAATAGGCGGGGCTTAACGACATGGGTATAACCAATCGTGCGCCGGGTCTCACGCTGAGGTCTACCTGCGCTCCGGGCGCACACGCTCCACCGAGAGGGACGACGCCCGATGGGGTAATCAGACGGAAGTTCTGGAGTGCGTAAGGGGTGTGGTTACGCACCTTCAACCGCAAAGCGTTTCTTTCACGCTCGGCAGAGATGCTGACGGTGCCCGGCATGTTCACCATGCCGCTCAGGTGGAAACTGCGCGCCGACCAGAGCGGTATCGGTACATCCCGAAGGTCTGTGGGTTCGTCCTGTGGGATTTCTGCCGCACGCCGAGCCTGCAGGTCGCTCGACGAGTTCTCCAGAATGATGCCGTCCACCTTTGCCTGCAGGCGATAACGCTGGGTGCGCGCGCTGTACAACACCCAGTCGCTCTCCACTATCGCCTGCGGTGAGCCGGAAGCGGTATACAACGCTGTCCACTGGCGCATCTGGTGCGAACCTACCTGCACCTGTGCCGCCATCAGGTAGCCCGCGGCGGAGGTAAGCATCGCCAGTATCGGTAGCGTGAACCACGACAGGTGCAACCTGTCCATCTTGCGCAACACGATGTAGTTGAGCGGTATCAGCACCAGAATATACACGCCCAGATAGGTAATCAACCAACCCAGAGGTACCGGCTTTGCCGCGACGGCGTTTACCATCGCGCTCATGAGGTCGGAATAGAATACGCTACCGTCCAGATGGGGCATGCCCCAGGGGGAGCGATCGCGGTCGGGGAACACTGCGGTGGGAGGAGAGAAACGCCCTATCTGGAGCCTCAACAGATTTTTCCACAAAGAATGCGCAACCTCATTGTTGTTGAAGGGGGGCTGGCTGGGGTCAAACGCCAGAAAGACCACCTGCCCCAATCCTCTTTGCGCGGTGACCACCAGCGGTATATCTCCGTAGCTCAGCACCGTTTTGGCTCCACCGAGCGCTCGCCCACGAGCCACATCCACCGCTGTCGGTGACCTGCCGAGAGAGGGCATCCATCCCGCCAGCGCGTAAGCAGGCACCCGGGACAGTCCCAGCGGTTCTATCGGTAGCAAGCCCGACGGCATCAACGACTGCAGGCGGTTGACGTCCACCCCATGCACCACCAGCAGTCCACCCGATAATACGTAGCGTATCAGCGCCTGTTGTTGTCGCTCGGTAAGGGTATCCCAGGCACGGTCGTCCAGTGACACTGCCGCAACTCCCCGGTAAGCCAGTGCACTTTCGGGAGGCAGGCTATTGCGCACCCGCCCGATAAAAAGACGCCGGTTTTCCGAACCGGAGTACTGAGGAAAGGGTGGAGGTGCGATCTGGTGAGAAGAATCGGGCGGTGTCAACATTCCCTCTACGCTAATTACTCCCAGAGACCGCTGGGGCAGGTATGCCAGTGCAGATGTCTCGGTGCCCAGGCCCACCAGCAGGGGGTACCACTGAGCCATCGTGATCGACACCGGCTTGCTGATTGCTATCACTCGCCCGCGCAGAATGAGACGAGCGGTTATCTCATACGGCTCGTCGGGGGTGCACAACAGAAACCCCACAGACTGCGACACCAAGCCGCCCGGCAGGGTAACCAGCTTTCGAGCATCGGCGGAGCCGTTCCAGGAGGTGGCGGTGACCTCTACCTCGCACACAGCGGGCGGAGCGTTGGCTCGTTCTCCCTGGATCCAGACGGTCACGGGGTAGCAGCCTTCGCCGGGGCAAACCCCGTCGAAGCCCGGCACCACGTCCAGTAAAAGCGGTTGCGCCCCTGCGGACGCCAGAAGCATCACACTCCACAGGATGAGCCACCATGTCGTGCGCCGGGAGGACATTGCCGGAGAACTCCTATCGTACCGCGCTCTCTATCTCTTCTTCGGCGATGTCGAAGTTGGCGTACACCTGCTGAACGTCGTCCAGTTCGTCCAGCATGTCCATCAGGCGAAGCACTTGTTGCGCCTCTTTGCCCTCCACGTGCACAGTGGTGGTGGGCAGCATGGTGACCTCTGCGTTCTCGATGGGCAGTCCCGCTTGTTCTATCGCCTCACGCACACGGTGCAGGTCCTCAGGTTCGGTGTACACCTCGTAGAACTCTTCCTCGGTATTCATATCGTCTGCGCCGGCGTCCAGTGCAGCTGCCAGCACCGTATCCTCATCGCCTGCGCTCCTGGGGATGCGGATAAGCCCGCGTGGCTTGAACATCCAGCTGACACACCCCGACTCGCCCAGGCTCCCTCCACACTTTGAGAAGGCGGCGCGCACGTCCGACACGGTGCGGTTGCGATTATCGGTCAAGCACTCTACCATCACCGCTACTCCGCCCGGCGCGTAGCCCTCGTAGACCACTTCTTCGTATGCGGCGCCCGCAATCTCGCCCGTACCACGCTGAATGGCTCGCTTGATGTTCTCCTGCGGCATGTGAGCATCACGTGCCTTCTGTATCGCCATGCGCAGGCGAGGGTTCGCATCGGGGTTGCCACCGCCTTCCCGCGCCGCCACGATGATTTCGCGCGCAAGACGTGTGAACAGCTTGCCTCGCTCGGCGTCCTGCTTGCCTTTGCGCAGGCGAATGTTATGCCATTTGGAATGTCCAGCCATGATTTGCCCACCTCCTTCCCGTTACCGCCCGAATTATATCATGTAAAACACGCCCTTGACAATCGGTGGTGAGTGTGTTAAAATACACATAGACTAATCAACAAAGTCAGGAATTCAATGATGCCACTGTTCAGCGCAAAGATGGAATACGCTCTGCGCAGTATCCTCTACCTGGCGCAGCAACCGTCCGGGTTGCCTGTGCAGAGCCGGGATATCGCCGAGGCAGAGCACATCCCCGGTCCTTATCTGGACCAGATTCTGGCAGTATTGAAGCGAGCGGGACTGGTGCGCAGTATTCGCGGAGTAGGGGGTGGTTATGAGCTGGCAAGGTCTCCCGCGCAGATTACTGTGGGGGACATCCTGCGTGCTTTCTCCGGCAGTAAGTCTTTCGAGCCGTCGGAGGCTCTGGTAAAAGACAGCGCCAGCACCACCACCATCCAGTGCATCCGCGATTTCCAGAAGCGCACCTCCGAGGCGATATGGCGACTGCTGGATGCAACCACCATCCAGAACCTGCTTGAACAGAAGCGCCTGTTGGATCAGGCACAAAGCATCGCACCATACCTGTAGAAGGGAGTCTATCCATGCGCATTGCGGAAGATGTCACGAAGTTGATTGGCAACACCCCTCTGGTGCGCCTTAACCGCGTCACTGACGGAGCGAAGGCGGTAGTTGCTGCCAAGCTGGAGTACTTCAACCCCCTTTCCAGTGTGAAAGACCGTATCGGCGTGGCGATGATCGAAGCTGCCGAGCGGGAGGGGCGAATCAAACCCGACACGATTATCATCGAGCCCACCTCAGGCAACACAGGCATTGCACTGGCGTTTGTGTGTGCTGCGAAGGGCTACAAGTGCGTGCTGGTGATGCCGGAGACGATGTCGGTAGAGCGACGGAGCCTGTTGCGTGCGCTGGGCGCGAAGCTGGTGCTGACGCCCGGTCCCGAAGGGATGCCCGGCGCCATTCGCAAGGCGGAAGAGATTATCGCTACCGACCCCGACCGCTACTTCATGCCGCAGCAGTTCAAAAACCCTGCCAACCCGGAGATTCACCGTCGCACCACCGCTGAGGAGATCTGGCGCGATACCGATGGGCAGGTGGATATCCTCGTGGCGGGCGTAGGCACGGGCGGAACTATCACCGGTGTGGCACAGGTTATCAAGCCGCGCAAGCCCTCGTTCAAAGCGATTGCGGTGGAGCCAGCGGCGTCGGCGGTGCTGTCGGGTAAGCCGCGCGGACCGCACCCCATTCAGGGTATCGGCGCGGGGTTCATTCCCGACGTGCTGGAGCTGGAGCTGGTGGACGAAATCGTTACTGTAGAGAACGAGGAAGCAATCAGCATGGCGCGGAGGCTGGCGCGCGAGGAGGGCATCTTTGCCGGTATCTCGGCGGGCGCGGCGGTGCACGCGGCGGTGAAGGTGGCAAAGCGTCCAGAAAACGAGGGCAAGCTGATCGTCGTGGTTGTGCCCGATACCGGCGAGCGGTATCTCTCTACCCCCGTCTACGCCGACCTGCCCGAACGCGATGACTGGTAAGATGATGATTCTTTGACCTGCGGACGCGACGGAGCGCGTCCCTCCAAGAGGATGCCGCGCGTTTTGGGTTGCGACGGAGCGTAACCCTCCAGGGCATGTTGGTTTGTGGTTGCGACGGAGCGCGACCCTCCAATACGGGCATCTGGAGGGCGAGGCTCCGTCTGAGCCGTTTCCCCTCGGTCGCGACGGAATGCGAGCCTCCGCACAAGTCGCCTTGTGAACTTTTCTCCTTCCGAATCGTCCATAATGTACACAGAAGAGCAGCGGAGGGGGCTTCTCCATTGGAGCGAGCAATGCGCCTGAGCGACGCCGATGCCGCGCTGGTGGCGCGGTGCAAAGGGAACGACCTGACCGCTTTCGACGAGATTGTGGAGCGTTACCAGCACAAAATCTACGGCTACGTCAAGCGGCTGGTGGGCAACGAAACCGACGCCGAGGACATCACGCAAGAGGTGTTCCTGAAGGCGTTGAATTCATTGCGCACCTTTCGGGAAGAGAGCAGTCTACAGACATGGCTGTTCCGTATCGCCACCAACCTGTGTCGTGATGTGCACCGTCGTCGCCAGCGCGAGAAGGGGTGGCTTCCCCTCTGGCGTCATCCCGATGGCGAGGAGTGCTCGGGCGAGGAAGTTGCCGTTGAGATACCGGATTATCGCAACGACCCCGAAAGGCTGCTGCTGCGTGAGGAGCTGAGCGAGCTGTTAAAGCAAGCGATTGACCGCCTGCCGATAGCCATGCGTGAAGTACTGGTGTTGCACGATATGGAGTCGCTGTCGTACGAGGAAATCGCTCACGCGCTGGGCATCCCGCTGGGCACGGTGAAATCGCGCCTTTTCCACGCTCGCGCCCGGCTTCGGGATGCGCTGGCAAGCTATGTATACGGAGATTGAACGATGAAGACCTGCAGGGAATGGGAGCAAACGATAGTAGAGTATGTAGACGGCGTCTGCCCGCCTGATATAGCGCAGAAGCTGGAGGGTCACCTCGCCTCCTGTAGAGCGTGCGCGGAAGCGGTGCGTGAGCATCTCTGGCTGAAGCGGGCTGTGGCGCAACTGGAGCGCGAACATGCGCCGGCTCATCTCGCACGCCGCATCCGTGACCATGCACGCGCTTCTGTGCGCCGTCGCTCGCTAACACGGTTGCTCATGCGGACATCGTTCGCGGCAGCTGCTGCTATCGCAGTGGTTGTCGCCCTCTGGTGGAACCCCTTGCGTCCTGAAACGGTTACTGTGCTGCCTGCTGAGGAGCCGACGGTGGCGCAAGCCATCGTGCAGGAATACGTCGGTGTGACCTCTAACGACGGCTTCAGCGACCCGTCCTTGCAGATGCTTGCTCGTGAAGCGCAGATGAAGACACTGCGGTTGGAGCCGATGTCACAATGAGGCGTGTTCTGCTCGCCATAGCCTGCGTGATGTATCTGAGGGGATGGCTGTCTGCACAAGCGCAGACGCCCCTGCAGTGGGTAGAGCGCATGGAACGCGCCGAGCGCACCGTTGCGCTGGAAGGCGTGCGGGTGACGCAGTTCTTTCTGCCGATGCCTCTGCCCGCGGTGGAGGAACGCATTGTGAAGGCGGGAATACGCTATCGGGTAGAGTATCTGCAACCGCCCGGGCGCCGCGGGGAGGTATTAATTGACGACGGTCTGCGTCGCTTCCATTACGTGCCTCGCCTCAAGAAGGTGCAGATACTGCCTTCTGACCAACCGCTCATATTGCGCCGTCGTCGCGCGATGCTGGAACGCCTGCAGCGAGGGGAGATTTTTCTGGAGGTAAAAGGTGGCGAGCCGGTCGCCGGGCGCAGGGCGGTGCTTCTGGAGGCGAGAACCCGACAGGGGCAACCGTTGCGTCGCTGGTGGATTGACCGCGAGTACGGGGTGATTTTGCGCATGGAGGAGCTGACGCCGCGCGGGGAAGTGCGGATGCGTACGGAGTACGTTCGCCTTACTGTGCCTGCTGTTATCCCACCTGAACGCTTTGCGCCGCGTTTCCCGGCGCAGGTCAGGAGGCAAGATGTGCTTCCTCCCTCGCAAGTGTTTGCCAGCGTCGAGGAGGCACAACCCCTGGTACCCTTTGCCATCCGCCGCCCCCAGACATTACCGAAGGGGTTCCGACTGGTGGAAGTCAGGGTGCGCATCGTGGGGCAACGACCGCTTGTCAGCCTGCACTATACCGATGAGGTAACCTCTCTTGTGCTGTTCCAGACGCGCCTGCCGTTGCATGCGGATGCGCCGCTATTGAAGTCGCTGGCTCCGCTTTCCGCGCGGGTAGAGGCATGGCGCGACGGCGATGTGAATCTGGTGTTGATAGGCGACGCCCCGCCGGAAGCGTTCGATCAGATGCGCAGGGCAGTGAGATAGAAGCGGTTTTGTTGGCGAGTTTATCTCCCTATCTGCTCGCGCAACTGTCGGACATATTCGGTGCTATCGGTGATATCTATCCTGACCAATACATCGTCACACATGATTATTTGGATGTGGGTGGAGCAGTTCCGCTTGCTGTCATTCTGAGCGAAGCGAAGAATCTCGTTCTACCGTTACGATGAGATGCTTTGCTGACGATTAGCGTGACAAAAATGGACTAAAAAGCGTTGGTGCAGTCTCCCCACCATTGATGAATTTTGAAAAAATAGTCGCACTTATACGACCAGCTCCTCCT
>Ga0101941_1000655_pt1 | contig 47529 bp, 45 predicted proteins | sample DewCreD2012metaG_3_FD_75242 | JGI IMG/M metagenome (GOLD analysis project Ga0101941, IMG submission 75242) | Hot spring sediment bacterial and archeal communities from British Columbia, Canada, to study Microbial Dark Matter (Phase II) - Dewar... ... | reverse complement strand
CTGAAAGTCGCGCCGTAGTTCAACAGCGCGGCAAGAGTGGAGAAGGTGAACACGGTACTCTCACGAAACATCCGCAGGTCCAACAAAGGATGCGTTTGCCGCCCTGTATGCAAACCGAAGGCTATGAGCAGCACAACCGCGATAACAGCCAGAACGATACCGGATTGCTTCAGGCTCACCGCGCTCATCAACAACGTCAGCGCAAGGCAATAGAGCACCGCACCGGTCGTGTCAAACTGTTCTCCCTTCGCAGGCGACCACTCGCTTCGGATGCGCCGGGCATACAGCCACGTCACCCCGGCAAGCACTGCCACCACTAAAAATATCGTCCGCCAGCTCGCCGTTTGGGTGAGAAAACCGCCGGTCACCGGTCCAATCGATAGCCCGAGGTATACGGTTGCGGTGTTATAGCCCAGTGCCCTGCCTCGCTCACCGGGAGGAAGCGCGGAGGTGATAAGCGATACAGAGGTGCCAAACACCATCGCGCTGGCAACCCCCTGCACTACACGTGCGGCAATGAGTACGCCGATAGAAGGGCTCATCATGCAAAACAGTGAGGAGACGCCGAACAACGCGATGCCTGCCAGAAATATCTTTTTTCTGCCCAGCATATCCGCCAGTCGCCCAAACGGCAGGAGAAACATCGCCGAGGTAATCAGGTAGGCAGAAACGACCCAGCTTATCGCTACGGCAGTGGCGTGCATCTGCTTGCCCATCACAGGAATTGCCACATTGAGCGCGCTGCCCATAAACGGGGTTAAGAAAGAGGACAGGCTGGCGGCAATCAACACCGCTCGCTTTTCGTTCTGCATTACCTACTTCCCCCACAGCGTGTAGTTGAGAACTTTATTGGCGTTGGCGTGCCGATTTCCTGTATCCGGCCACTCAGCTCACGAACTGGTAAACGGGCACGTTCAGGATAACCGCCATCACCGACCACAACGTTTGAGTGAGAATATCCCCCACGATAACCCCGAACACCAGCGGTAACGCTCGCTGGTATAGCCTCATTCCGCCAAAGCGCAGCACCAGCGCCTTCAGCACCCACGCTATCCCGTAGTGCGACCAGAAAGAAAGCCCTGTCCCCGTATGCGCCAGCACGTATCCCACCGGATGCAGAGGGAACCACAGGAACTGCTGGCGAAGCCATGCCAGCGCAACCACGACCAGCGCACCAATGCCCGCCCATTGTAAACCCACCGTGTCTACCGGCATTGGATTGCGGAACCAGTCGTCCGCACGGCGCGACAAGCCGATGGAGCTGGCGGTAATGGCGTAGTACACCTTTGCGGTAGACCAGCCCAGCGCGTATGACCAGTACAGGATGATCACACTGCCGACCACAATGCCCAGCAGAGTGGCGAGCACCAGAACCCATGCGGTTCGCCTGCGGCTCCATCCTGCGCTGTCTGCCATCTTGAAGGCTTCGAAGTGGAAAGGCATGGGTAGAAAGCGCAGGTCGGCCGCATACCACTGCGAAACCCCCAGCGCGGCGATACTCTGTTGCGAGAAACTGCCGCTGCCCAGCAGAGAGACCATGTTGCCGTGTGCTCCACCGAACGACCCGAACGCCCACGCTGCCCCCGACTCTGCCCTTACTCTGCTGAGCGCAATAGCATACATGAGGATTGTCCCGATGAGCAGCAAGCCCGTCCACCACGCCATTCCCAGCAGGTGGAAGAACACCGCGAGCAGTACCACCCCCGTCACTGCCACTGCGAGCGCCCCTGTCTCCCACCGCTCGTGCGCGCGCTGTCGGTAACGCCTCAGCCACCGCCACAGCACCAGTCCCCCAAACGCCATAAACGCCCCCACGTTCTGCTGGGCGAGGTAAGGCATCCGTCGTGCATATGAACCCGCCGAAGGCAGGTCCCACCCTAGATACGCGGCGAGTACCAGCGCCAGCCGGTCGCCGATTCCGAACAGGAACACCGAGAAGCTGATGTCCGCCGGAGCCAGAAACGCAAAGCCTATCACGAACGGCGTGAAGCCAATCAGCCAGGGCGCGCCCGCGCTCCAGGGACGGTCGGGGAAGAGGAAGGTGGTGAAGTCCACATGTTTTAGCTGGATGGCGGGCACGGAAGGGAAGTAGAAATTCAGCGCAAGCAGGCTCTCCAGCACCGCAGGCACGGCAAAGCCGAACCAGAACAGCCCACTGCGCCACAGCGGGGTACGCGGCTGACACATCTCCAGAGGTAGCATCACTATCGGAAAGGTGAGCTTCTCCTCTCGAATCCATGACCGACTCATCAGCAGAGCCAGTGCAATCATCACAGCCGCAAACACAAAGCTCATCCCACCCCACGCCAGCATGGTGGGCAGCCACACCCGCAGGTCAGGCACGCTGTTGCCGTAGAACAGCCCCCGTAGCACATCGCGGTCCGTCGGCGCTACCCAGTCAGGCAAAAGCGCCATTATGCGCGACCAGCTCGGATAGGTGCTGTAGTAGCGCATCCACGACACCGCAGGGAACATCAACTGCAACGCACCATAACCGACAAGGCAGGCGGTTGCGCTCAGGCAGGTGTAGACCAGCAACATCGCGTGCGAGTTGGTAAAACGGGGAAACCATCGCCGCACCAGCGCCAGCAGAGCCAGCAGAAAGATGCCCGGCATCACAATAGACCACGAGCTGATAAACACCTTGCCGGGCACCTCAGAAGCCACAATCCAGAAGATAACCAGCACTTCACATAACAGGGCAAGAACCAGCGCGCTCCTCAACGCGGGCTGACGAGCAGGCGGTTCCGGGGAGACTCCCTCTTCGGAGAGGCGTTCCTCAAGTTGTACTCGTGATGACGACATATACCTACCGGCCGAAACGAGATGGTGTATCTAAAGGTTCGCTTTCACACGATAAATTTCTTGCTCCAGCCGTTGTTGCGCCAGCTGGTAATACTCCGGCACAACCTCAAACCCAACATACTTCCTGCCCATCTCCTTCGCGATGACAGCAACCTGCCCCGAGCCAAGAAACGGGTCCAGCACCAGATCACCCTCCACCGATGAGTACTGCAGAATCTTGCGAACGAGCTCCGCAGGCAGTTTGGTTGGGGTCTTCACATCACCGTTCCAGTACTCGCGAGGAATCACCCATACATCTTCCATATCGCGATAACGGGGGTTGCCCTCCTTCGTGCGGGTAGCGGGAAATCGGCTGTCGGGATAGAACCTGCGCAGCCTGTCGTCCTTGCATACGTACAGGCAATGGTAGTGCGAGGTCACAAACCGCCGCTTCGTATACACGCCGAACTGGTACTTCCAGATGATGTGGTTGACGATGATAAAGCCAATCTCTTCCAGTGCGTTCAGGATGTCGCGCAGGTTGTTCCAGCCTGAGAACACATACATACTCCCCGAATCTTTCAGCACGCGATACGCCTCACGCATCCAGGAGAGGGTGAAAGGGTAGTATTCCTCTGCGGGGATTTCTGTGTAGCCTTCCAGCACCCGCTCCTGTGTGCGGTTGTAGTTAGAGCGTTTGGCTCGGAACTCAATCGCAAACGGCGGGTCGGTCACAATCAGGTCTACACAGCCCGCAGGCATCTGCTTCATGCCTTCCCGACAGTCCATCAGGTAGATACGATTCACCTGCACAGGTACATGCCTCCGTTACCGGATTGTCCCAGTGGTTCCTTAAACCTCATTCTCGAAGGAGCGCGAGGCTCCTGCCGAGCCGTGTGGAGAAATGCGCCCGCTGCATCTTGAAGGTAGCGTACACAGGAAGACACGCAGGTACTGTGGAACAACGGGTACCAATACGAGCGGAAGGAGCAGAGACGATGGCGATCAAACCGATGGAAGCGTGGCAATTTCGACATCGCGGTTTCATTATCGGCGCATGGTGGGGACCGTCCGCGACCGATGCGGAACTACGCCTTTATAGAGAAGCAGGCTTCAACGTGGTGATGGCGGGGCGGTACATGCAACTGGACACCTACGCCGATGCCGACAAAGGTGTACGCGAGCTGGACATGGCACGCAAGCACCGTCTATGGGTGATGTTCGATACGTACACGAAGAACGACCGCCCGTGGGGAGGCAAGCGTTCCGAAGAGCCTTACGAGCACCCTTCCCACCACCCTGCCAGCCTGGTGGAACTGCAGTGGCTTTACGAGCGGATCGGCAAACATCCCGCCCTGCTGGGCTTCATGATCGGCGACGACCAGGGTGAGGTCACGTTTCGCTCCGCACAATGTACACGCTTCCTGTTCGAACAGCCCAGGCCGCATCTGATGCCCTGGCTGTGCGGGTGGATACCTCCTGAAAACCTCACCCGACACAACAACCCGATAGCTAACCCGCAGATATACCCTACCCTCTACGAGTGGCAACTACCCGCCGAGCAGCTGGCTCTGCGCTACGTGAACGCATACGCTGCATACTGGCGCCAGTGCCGGCAGCATGGCATCATCTTCTGGCCCATGTTCAACGTAACGCATCCCGATAACGGTAAGACCGACAAAGACAGCTTCGGCTACCTGCCCAGCGACTCGCTGGTGCGTTTCCCAGCATACCTCGCGCTAGCGTACGGCGCACAGGGTATCTGGTACTTTACCTATAACGGCGGCGCCATCCAGCACTATGGGCAGTACGAGACCCTCGCGGAAGCGCAGAAGGCGTTGACCCCACTCTATCCGGTGGCGAAGGAGACCAACCTGCGCATCTCAGCATGGGGTGATAAGGTTATCGGACGAGAATGCACCGGTGTGTTCGCCCAGCCTTCCGGCAAGAGAAGCTGTCCTCAAATAATCCGCCTTTCGTGCACCCCGCGGAAGGACAAATCGTGCAGGCGATGGACGACGACCTGCTGGTGGGCGTTCTGGCTCAGAAGGGCAAGCCCCCGCTGGCGATGGTGGTAGACTGCCGCGTAAGCAAAGGCTGGAACGACATCCCCCCGCGCGAGGTGGAAATTCGCTTCGCCCGTGAGGTAGAAGGTATTACGCTGTACGAGGGCAGGCGAGTGCGTTCTGTAAAGGGTAATGTCGTCCGCCTTCGCCTGCAGGCTGGCGGTGGGCAGATGGTACAGATTGACGTTTGATGCGCCAGGAGTTATCATATGGGTAGAAACAGTAATTTAGCTGAAGCAGGTTCACCCGGAGGCGAGAAAGGTGTCCAGGCGAATGGTCGGGACGCTTATCACCTTGCTGGTGTGGGGAGGGGTTGTTTATCTTGCCTTGCCTCACGTGTTCGCTGGGAAAACGTACTACTGGTGCGCTGGCTATCTCTTGCTGCTGGTATCGTTCGTCCTCTCACTGGCGTTGACCCGCGCCCTGAAGCGAGAGATTGAACGCTTTGCGCTGCCCCCAGCGGTCGCATTCGGCAGGCTGGCAACTCAAGTATTCTTTATCGGCACGGTCGCCAGTTATCCCACACTGGGGCTTGGTGACCTCAGCGATTTGGCAGCGTTGACGCTGTTTTTCCCGTACATGACGGCTGTTTTTGTCGAGACCATCTTGCGGTGGAATTCGCATCGAGAGACAACGCAACCCTTAGTGTTCACATCCAGCCTAATGCCCCGTCTGGTCGCCTCTGGGTTACTGGTGCTTGCCATGTGGAAATGGCGGGAGTTACGACACGATACGGCTGTCTTCCTCATAACTGCGGCGGGCGCGAGCCTACTTGGTGGTAGAAACATCCCCTCTCGCCAGAGGGTCGAGGGAATGGAGAGCGGGTTAGGTTAAACCTCGCCGAATCAGGCTACGCGGGGGTGCAACTATGAACACTGCGGAACTCTTCCTCACATGGGTTATGCCCATCGTGGGGTTCGCGCTGGCGTTACAGATTCTGCTACTGCCCGCCGACCCACACGGCAGGCTCTGGTCTGCTATGTATACCCGCTTTGGTGCACACAGGGTTCGAGTAATCTGCAGAGGTATCGCTTTGACACTGACAGCCGGCATACCGCTTGCCATTATCATCCAATGGCTCAGCACTTCTCCTTCCGTCGCCAATGTGGAGATGCTGATGGTGCTGGTATATTTTGCTAATCTCGCTGCCTTGTCCCTGCTCTACGTGGATAAAGAACTGTGGAACGCGCTAATGAACCGTCCAGAGCAACTTCCCAAGGTCACACGGAACGCCTGGATTATCCTTGCCACATGCATGGTGCTGCTTGGGGCCATGCTGTGGCTGGCGTGGTCTGAGGAGGTGAGGAGAGACCAGGAACTCAGGCGGTTAGAGGAATCGCTGGATTTACGTCCGCCTATCTGGAAAGTGACCCAGCGTACCGCAGCCAGCCTTCGCGCGAATGCGCAATATGACCTCCGCATGGTTGGGGAGCACCTCAACGACCTTTTCCGCGCTTCCAGCACCTCTGACGACTTGCTCATCGAAGTACCAAATAGCCATATCGTCTGGCAGAGGTGGTCCGTTCTGGATGATTTGGTCTATACACTGTGCAGACATGCAGCGTTGGCTGCCGAGCGGCGAGATTGGCTGCGCTGCAGGCAATCGCTGAGCCTGGCTCTGCTGGCAATGAAGCGCATCGCAGAGTTGCCATTACCCAAAGAACTCAGGAAGTCGCCCTTGCCCAAGCAGGCATCAGCACGTCTGGATGCCGTGAGCCACGTCGTCGCTCAGCAACAAATCCTGCAATTGCAGCTGTATCGGATTGCCTCTATCTCACCTGCTCACAGGCAATCTTTGGCAGGTGCGCTGCAACAGGGTGAGCACGTACGTGTTCTGCTCACAGCATGGACGACGAAAACACAACAGATTTTGCGACGCCCCTCCCAGAGCAGCCAGCAGCAAATAACGCAGTTGCTGCATCATAGCCTGCCGCAGCTGCTTACTGAGTTCGACCGGTGGCAACGGTATATAGACGAGGGCATTGAATCAATCGGGACAACACCATCTGCAGACCGACGAATCGAGCCACTGCCAAGAGGAGGCGTGCTGGGAACCAAACACGCCAGACAGTGGTACGTGCATCATGCACGTGAGCCACGGACAAAACGTCCGTGCCGCGGTGAAAACCTTATAGTTACCCGTTAATATCTCCCGAACTCCTCGAACGCCTCGTACATCGCCACGATGTTCTCCCAGGGCACATCGGGACCGATTTCGCCGTGCAGAATCAGCCCGCCGTTGAATCTGCCGAAAAGCTCCACCGTCTCCTTTACATGCTGGCGCACCTGCTCCGGCGTGCCGAAGGGGATAATGTACTGGCGGTCCAGGTCGGAGCGCACGCACACTCTGCCCGCAAGCTTCTCCTCCAGCAGCTGGCGCGGCATCAGCGGATGTTGTGGGTTCAGCACATCTACGCCGATCTCTATGAGGTCGTCCCAGATGTCCACCGTCCACCCGTCGGTGTGGAAGAATATCTTCTTGCCCGCATTCTTAATCGGCTCAAACATGCGGGCGTAGCGCGGCTTGAAGAATGAACGCCACTGGCGCGGACTGATCAGCAATCTGTCCTGTGCACCCCAGTCGTCGGCGAAGGTGATGCCGTCCACGCCTGCCTTCAGCCACCCGTAAATATGCCGCAGGTTCCAGTCCACGAGGCGGTCGGCGAGCTCGTGCAGGGGTTCCGGCTCCTCTGCGAGGTCCATAAACAACTGCTCGCTGGTGCGCAGCCACTGCATCTGTTCGAACAGTGTGCCTCCCCCTCCGGTGCGGAACCAGTCACACTCCGGGGATTGCAGGCGTCGGGCGATGTCCTCAAACACGCTGTCGTCGGGCACAGGTGGAAACTGATAGTCGCGCAGCTGGTCCCAGCTTTTGAGAGGAGCCTCTTTCACCTCGCCCGCGCTATAGCCCTTGCGCCTCAGCCACCGACTGCCCCACTGGTCTACGTACTCCTCGATATCGCCTTCTACCTGAGGCTCCGGCGGGATAGAGAAGTTTCGCGCCCCGAAATCGTCCGGACGAGCGTTCAAAAAGTCTACCAGCTTCTGCCCATGACGCCAGAACGCGCCGGGGAACACCGCGTGCTGGAAGGGTACGCGGTCGGGACCGCGAAACTCAATAGCAGCAAGCACCCGTTCACGAGAGGTCATCGCTATCTCCTGTAACAACAGTTTGTCATGACAAGCGATTCGCGGTAGAGAGGGATTTTCCTGTGGAGCAAAAGGTCAGAGAGGAGTTTGCACATACCCTGGTAATCTACTGCTCCGATGGGCGGTTTGCCCCCGCCTGCGAGCATTTCATCCGGCAGACTCTTGGTGAAGAGTGGTATGACCGCTTCATCGTGCCGGGTGGAGCGGCATGGTTGTGTCTGGATGTGCTCACCGTGTGGGAGCACGAGATGGCACGCAGACATATCTCCTTTCTGGTAGACGCGCACAGGATACAGCGTGTCATCCTTATTGCCCACCAGAGTTGCGGTTTTTATGAGCGGTATCGCCTGTCGCCGGAGCGAACGGTGCAGAAGCAAACGGCAGATCTGCAAGCAGCGGCACGCATCCTGCACGAGCGGTTCACGGGCATTGCGGTAGAGGCGTACTACCTGCGAATTGTCGACGGGCAACCCTGCTTCGAGCCGGTTACTCTCCAAACACCTGACGAGCCACTTCCATCGTCCGCGCCGCGAGCGTAGCGCCCGGCTCCCTGGTGAGTCGTTGCTGAAAAATCTCCATCAGCGTGGTATAGTACCAGCGTTGTGCGGGTAGTGGCGCTTTGAAGCGCTCCCATACCTCCACACCATGTGTCCGCATCCCCTCGCGAATCATTTGCAGGTTGTCCAGCTTATCCGCACAGGCGATCAGCAACACGTCTTCGTCTTGCACACGCCGCAGGTGTTCCACAGTATGTCGCTTACGCACTTCCCAAGGTTGCGACTTGTCTGGCTCCGTCACCTGCTGTACCAGCCAGGCTACCCGCTCGCCGAACCGCTCACGCAGTTCCTCCACCGTTGTCACGGTGTCCTCGAGCGTGTCGTGCAAAAATCCCGCCACCGCTACCTCCTCCGGACAGCCATGCTGTAACAGCAAGTAGCCCACGTTGAGCGGATGTAGCACGTAGGGAACCTTCGTGCCCTTGCGCCACTGCCCGTGATGTCGCTCTACTGCAAACTCGATGGCTTCCAGAAGCACCTCGTCCCTCCTTGTGATGAGCCGTCCATTCACCCTCTCCTACCCTTTGCAGCCTCCCGCAGGGCGGGCAGAGTGCGATTCCTGCTCCCCCGTTAGCACGATTCTACCATACAACGTTCAACAAGCAGGTGGATTCCTCTCAGCATCTATCGAAAGAGGTATCAACACCCAGAAGAAAAAGGAGAGAAAAAGCCATGCCAGAGGTCAAGAAAGCGCGTATCGCCTTTGTGGGTTGCGGAGGACATGCTACCCATTCGCTCTTCCCTGCCGTACCGTTTATCCCCGAAATAGAGCTGGTGGCGGTGTGCGACCTGCGCGAGGAACTGGCGCAACGTAACGCCCGCTGGCTCGGCGCACTGCGATGGTACACTGACGTGGCCACGATGCTGGCGAAAGAAGAACTGGACGGTGTGGTAGTGGTGGGACCACCGCAGATGCATTACGAAGTGGGCAAGCAGTGTCTGGATGCGGGGTTACCCATCTTTGTGGAGAAGCCGTCTGCCCTCTCCGCTGCGCTCGCGCAGGAGCTGGCAGAACACGCCGAGCGAAAGGGTTTGTGGGGCGCAGTCGCCTACATGAAGCGTTTCGCCGTCGGCTACGAGCTGGCAAAGCAGATTGCGCAAAAGCGGGACGAGTTCGGGCAGGTGACGGTGGTGGAGATTCGCTTCTCCAACGGTCCCTACCCCGCGATATGGGGTATTCCCAGCGCACCGCAGGCGTTCCTCATTGGTCAGGCGGTGCACCTGTTCAACCTTGCCCGCTATTTCGGCGGTGAGGTGGAAGAGGTGTACGCTCGCCTGCACGTGGTGAGCGAGAACCGCTTCGGCTACGCCATCAACCTGCGCTTCGCGGGAGGCGCGCTGGGCATCCTGAACCTGAACGCGCTGGAATCGCCCTCGTGGAAGATTCACGAGCGAATGGCTCTGACGGGCGTGGACTGCTGGTTGGAGGTGGAGGACATGCTCCGCCTGCGTTACCGCCCGCGTGGAGAACCGATTGCGGAGCCACACATCGGCGGCAGAAACCAGTGGATAGAATGGCAGCCCGACTGGACGGAAATCCTGCGGGTGCACGCGGTGGGCTGTTTCGGCTATGCAGGCGAGCTGCAGAACTTCGCGCGGAGCTGTCTGGGACTGGAGACGCCGCGCAGCACCCTCTGGGACGGTGCACGCGACCTGCAGGTGGCTGAAGCGGTCTGGCGCAGCGCACAAACAGGAGAGGTGGTGCGAACAGGCTCGGGGACGTAGGGCTTGGGGAAGCCAACGGGCGTTCCCCTTCCCATACCGTGCAACCCTGCCCATCCGTTGGCAACCTCGCCTCCAGTGTGGTAGACTAAATACGGCTTGCTCCAGCCCATTCAGAGGGAGGCGATAAATATGGCGCAACCTGCTCTGCGCACCGAGAGGCTGCGCATGACCTACGAAGAGTTCTTGCAGTGGAAGGATGAAGACACCCATGCCGAGTGGGTAGACGGGGAGGTCATTCTTGTAATGCCACCGAAGAACAGGCATCAGCACATCGTATCGTTCCTGGACTCGCTGCTTCGTATTTTGCTGGAGCTGACCGCTATGGGTGAAGTTCGCCCTGCCCCGTTCGAGGTCTACCTGCCCAGTCGCCCTGCCTCTCGTGAGCCGGATATTGTGGTCGTGCTGGGTGATAACCTGCGCTATCTGAGTGAAGACCGCTTCACAGGAGCGCCGGACCTGCTGGTGGAAGTGATATCGGAAGACAGTGTACGACGTGACCAGGTAGAGAAGTTCCTGGAGTACGAGCAGGAAGGGGTGCGCGAATACTGGCTGGTTGACTCGCGCCCAGCCCACTACGGAGTGGAGGCGTTCTCGCTGGAAGGGACAACCTACGTACCGATAGAGGTCAACGAGGAAGGCTGGCTGGAGAGCAAGGTTATCCCCGGCTTTCGGTTGAAACCTGCCTGGTTTGTCGAGAACAGATTGCCGAACTCGCTCACCGCGCTGAACGAGATGCTGTCGCCAGAGCTCAGAGAGAAATTGAGACAACTGCTGGGTGGGGAGTAACCTATCGAGGCATTCATACCCCGTTCACACTGTCACCACCTGTATTTCACCGAAGCCCGCCAGGCGCAGGTCGTTGGTCAGGAAGAGGTCACAGTTCGCCACCAGCGCAGCGGCAAGGTGGATGGAGTCCAGAGGAGCAAAGCGATAAGCCGCCCGTATCTCTGTCGCCTTATCTATAACCTGGGTTGTCAAAGCCACCACTTCGTTGACGTAATGGGCAAAAAAGTCGTCAAAGTCCTGTAGCAGGGCACTGTTGCCGGCGCGTAGTGGCAATACGCGGCACTCCATTCGCGTCACGTCGCTTACCACCAGCCAGTCAGATTGCTGCAGTAACGCACGTACTCGCCCGTAGAACAAGGGCGTCTGCTCCACAAAGTAGATGACAGGTGCGCTATCCAGATAGACCCGTCGCATCAACGTCCTCACTGCGCGTTTGCCGAATGTACGCCTCGACCTCTTCTGGAGACATCGGTTTGTGCCCACGCGCGCGCTGGCGTTGGTGAATGGCTTGTAACACCGCTTCACGATCTGTCAAAGCGACATCGGGTTCGGCAGTTTCAGCATGTATCTGCACCTTCACCCGACCGCGCACCGGCAACGGCGTCTCCAGCACGATGGTGCTGCCGTCCTCAATGGTGCCTACCGCCTCGTAGATTCTGGACAATGTGATCACCCCCTCTCCCAAAGTATACCCCCATACTGCCCCGGAAGCAAAAGGTAACCCAATGCACCGGCAGGAAAACACACCCTCGGCACGAAAACATCCTGCGGTATCAAAGCGAACTCACTGGAGCCAACAGATGGAACATGCCAACCTGCAGATTTTGGTAGCGATTGTGCTGTTTTCGTTTTTGATCCTGTGGAAGATTCTCACCGCGCGGCGGGGCAAAGCGGGCTTCATCCGCCGCATCCCCGGCTTGAACGAGATAGACGAAGCCATCGGACGGGCGACCGAAATGGGGCGCCCGATGATTTTCCACCCGGGCGTGGGCGAGGTGCAGAACGTGGGCACGCTGGCGGCGCTGGGAGTGCTGGGACATGTCGCCCGTAAAGCAGCGCAGATGGGCTCGCGCGTTATCGTGACCACCGCGATACCGGTGGTCGTGCCCGTCGCGGAAGACATCGTGAAGCAAGCGTACACGCAGGCGGGACGCCCTGACCTCTTCAACGCCGAGGACATCCGCTTCCTCGCCGCCTCCGGAGACCAGCTCGCGCTGGCGACCGCCAACGTGATGGAACGCGAGAAGACCGCTGCACACTTCTTCTTCGGCATGTACGATTACACCTCGCTCCTGCTTACCGAACCCGGACAGCGCACCGGAGCCATCCAGATAGCAGGTACCGACCAGTATTTTCAGGTCCCCTTCTTCATCGCCAGCTGCGATTACACCGTTATCGGCGAGGAATTGTATGCCGCCAGCGCATACCTCACCCGCGACCCCACCATGCTTGGCAGTCTCATCGGGCAGGACTACTCCAAGATTATCGTGCTGGCGGTGATTCTGCTGGGCGCGTTGAGCACTACCCTGTTGGGTAGCCAGAACCTGTTTGTACAACTGATAGGGGTGTACCGGTAGCCATGACCAAACGCCGTTTTATCGCGCTGGTGACCTTTCTGGCAGGATTGTACTACTTCCTGGAGTTCGTGGTGCCGCCTACCGTGCCCTGGCGTACCGTGCGAGGCGAGGTGGTGTCGGTTACCGCAGACTTTCTCACCCTGCGGGTAGATGGACAAGAACGGCAAATACTCATAGAGCCGACGCTGAAGGTGTATCGCGAACGCCCCACCGGCGCGCCCGAACAGGTAGAGCCTTCTCAACTGCGCCCCGGAGACCATGTGAGCGCGGGGCCCACCACCTATCTGTCGGACTGGCTGACCTCGGTGAACAGCTTCTTCATTGTGCTGGGAGCGATGGCATGGGGCATGGGATTGATTAGCCTCGCGATGGTGCACTCCAGCAACATCCGTCGCCGTCGCCCGGAGTGGTACAGCAGTGTGCTCTTCTTCCTGGCAGTAGGTGGTGGCATCGTGGCGGGGTTGGGCTACGGTGCGCAAAGCGGATGGCTGAAAGAGGCAAACGACGTGGTGTTCAACTACCTGCTTCGCCCGATGAGCTCTACCGTGTTTTCCCTGCTGGCGTTCCACATGGCAACCGCTTCCTACCGCGCTTTCCGGGTGAAGTCGGGCGAAGCCGCGCTGATGATGACCTCTGCGTTTATCGTCATGCTGGGACAGATACCAATTGGGCTGTGGCTCACGCACAGCTTGCCTTCTTTCCTGCAGCTACCTGTGATGGCGCAGTGGATACTGTACATCGCCAACTCGGCGGCGGTGCGGGGTATGTGGTTTGGCATGATGGTGGGGGCAATCGCGGTGGGCTTGCGCTTCTGGCTGTCACTGGAGCGCGGCGCATTCTTTGACAGGGAGTTGTAAAGACACAGATACCGCAGGAGAGGGGCCGGAGGAGAAGTGGAACACATCATCCGTTGCACAGGTTGTTCGCCAAAGCCATCGCCGAGCTTTATGGTGACGCCATGAGTGTCCGGACGGTATAACATATCATGCGGTGGCGTTGTTACATAATCGGTTTGTCCGCGGTTGTGGTGCTGATTGGGTGCGCTTGGTTTCTCTGGGGTAGAACGCCCCCGGTCACCATGACGCAGGGGGCTGTTCTATGGGGTACGAATGTTGTGCCGCAGCCGCGGCGGTCCAGTATGTCTTTCGTAAGCGGGGCGACCGGTAGGGGGATATATATCCTTCGGTTGGACTCGCTGGAGCCGCCTCGGCTGGTGTATGCGACTTCGGGTACCCAGCCTATGGTATTTCCTGTGGACAATAGTGCTTTGGTCGTTGTCAGAGACAAGCCTCGGGCCCAAGCAGTTCAACAGTCTTCGTCGTCAACCTCGCGGGCACAACACTCTTACCTTTTGTTGGATTGGCGTACTGGACATACAATGCCTATCCTTGTACCGGATGGGGAACTGCTATCTTTGCATCTCGGCATGTCGTTGGCACTGGTGCGCAAGGAAACACATGTGTTTCGAGTGCATATCCGTGTCGAGCCGTCCCGAACCGTCATATTGTCGACAGATCGCCGAGTTCTGTCGCCATTGCCGGACTGGGCAGACGCCACCTTGTCACCAAAGGGGAGGTATGTTCTTATCCATGACCGCAGGCATGGATTAGGCGGACATGCCACAATACGCTCCGCAAGCGATGGCGCGATAGTAACCGACTTTGCGGCGAGCTCGGCGCGGTTTCTCAAGGAAGGAGAGGGGTGGTTTCAGGTCGTCTACACCAGCCGCGGACGATTGTTTCTTTTCGACAGCAGAGGAGGACAGTTTCGTGTGCTCGCAACCAGTGTCGACAATGAGCGGTTGGTTGCTGCTTCTCCGGACGGAAGGTGGGTTGTTACAGCATTCCGCACAGCCGACTTCCGAGAGTTGTTAAGAGGGTATCCATACTTGGAGCACACCAAGTTACGCATACGTTCTGCAACTGACGGCACGGTGTGGAGAACATGGACAGCAGGAGCTTGGGTTGGCGAAGTCGTAGCCGCATTGTCAAACTGAGGCACATATTACCTTGCGCGCGCCCTTTTGATATGCGCCAACGCTTTGGCCAAACTAGGACATCACAGGTAAGTTGCACACCAGCCCGTATTCTGCAGGACATCTCTCGGTTTGCTGAAATAGTGAATGTTATCACTTTGACTCGCTGGACACGGTGGGGACACATAGATTCAACAACGCTCCCGCCGGGTGCACATCGGCTCGGCAGGAGCCTCGCCCTCCAACCGCGAGATTTTCCTTTCATCGTGACACGCGCAGGTGTTTCCTTCAGCAGCGGATAACATAAACTTGCCTGTCAGACCACTCTATATGGGGTTGCCAAAATGACAGACTGGCTCTCCAGGCTACAAACCATTGACCGCCGATGGATATACCTGTCCATCTGGGTGGCGTGTGCCCTGCCGTTTGTGGTGAACATCAAGCTGCCCGTCTACGTCTCACCGGAAACGCGCAGGCTGTACGAGTTCATCGAGAAGTGTCCACCCGGCAAGGTGGTGATGGTGGATAGCGCATGGGATGCGGGCAGTCAGGGCGAGAACTGGGGACAGGTAGAGGTGGTCTTCGAACATCTGTTTCGCCGGCGCATCCCGTTCATCGTCACATCGGTGGAGATTACACCGCTCGGGCCGCAGTTTGCGGACAAGGTGATCGAGAAGCTGGTGCGCGAGAAGTTCCCCGACCGCAAATACGGCGTGGACTGGGTGAACTTAGGTTACACCAAAGGCGGCTGGCAGGCGATGCAGCAGATTGCGAAGGACATCCGCCAGCAGTATAAGAAGGACTCGCGCGGCTACTCGCTGGACGACGCTGAGCACCTGCCCCTGATGCAGCGCGTGCGCAACATCGAGGACATTTATCTCATCTACTCCGTCACCTACTCGCCGATGGAGGACTGGATACCGTTCGTTCATGGGGTGTACGGCACGCCCATCGCGTTCGGGTGCGCGGGCATCCAGTCCACCACCTACTACCGCTACCTGCTGTCCAAGCAGCTGGTGGGAATGTTGGTGGGGGTGCGTGGTGCGGCGGAGTACGACGCCCTGCTCCATCCCGACATCCGCGAGCGCAACAGCATGGGCACCAGGCTCATCGTTCCGCAGGCGTTTGGGCATCTGGTCATCATTGTGGCGGTGATACTGGGCAACATCGGCTACTTTGCCGCACGTCGGAGGAGAGGCTAATGGACGGCGCAGCAACGTGGCAAATCTGGCTGGCGGCGGTTGTGACGCTGGGTATCTACTCCTACCTCATCAACGACAACAAGCTCTATCGCCTGCTGTTGAACATCATGATTGGGCTGGGCGTCGGCTACAACTTCATCATCATGTGGAAGCAGGTGCTTCAGCCCCTGTGGTGGGAGCCGATGATGCAGGGCTTCACAGCGGTGTTCAACGGCTTTGCGCCCGGCAGCGCGAAGGCACTGTGGGTGCTGGTGGGCTTGTTGGGCGCGCTGTGGTATTTCCAGTTCAGCCGAAAATACCTGTGGCTCTCGCGCATTGTGATCGGCATGACGCTGGGCGCAGGGGCTGGAGTGGTGTTCAAACAGCAACTGCTGATGAATATGCCACAGATTGCCGACTCCTTCCGCCCGCTGATCGCCCGCGCAGACGGCACCCCGCTGGTGGGTGGTAGCACCGCTCCCCTCTCCCTGTGGATGTCGTTGAACAACGTCATCTTCGTTGGCACAATTGTGTGCGTGATGGTGTATTTCTTCTTCTCGTTCGAGCATAAGTGGGCGCCCGTACGCCACACCGCAAAACTGGGACGCTGGCTGTTGATGATTAGCTTCGGCGCGTTCTTCGGCAACACGGTCATGACCCGTATGGCGGTGTTTCTGGAGCGGTTGCAATTCCTGTTGAGGGACTGGCTGCACATTGGCAGCTTCTAAGGTGATATATCGTGCGTCGCGCACTGCTTGTCTTGCATCCCTGTAGTAGGGCATAATATACCCGAAGGGGTGATGGAACATGGCACTGCCTGCACAGCCGATTCCGCCGGAGAAAGCGAAAATCAGCTACGAGCAGTTCTTAGAACAGATAGATGAAGACACCCTTGCGGAGTGGGTGGACGGGGAGGTGGTCTATTTGTCGCCTGCAAGACTAGAGCATCAGGACATCGCAGGCTTTCTCAACGCGCTGATCCGTGCTTTTGTGCAGCGGCACAACCTGGGATATGTGGTGTCCGCTCCCTTCCAGATGCGTTTATTGCGCAGTGAGCGCGGGCGTGAACCCGACCTGATTTTTGTTGCCAGCGAGAACCTGCACCGCCTGCACGACACCTATCTGGAAGGTGGCGCAGACCTCGTGGTGGAGATTACCTCCCCAGAAAGCCTGCTTCGTGACCGGGGCGAAAAGTATGCCGAATACGAACTGGAGGGCATTCCCGAATACTGGGTGATAGACCCCGATGAGAGGCGAGTGGACTTCTTCGTGTTAGGTGCAGATGGTCGGTATGAACGTCGGCATGAGGACGCAGAGGGTGTATACCACAGCGAGGTGCTCAGGGGTTTCAAACTGCCGGTGCGCTGGCTGTGGGAACGCCCCCCCTTGCACGAAGTGCTAAACCAGATGGAATAAGCAGAGCTTCAGGAGCGAGATTTGAGCAGGGACGCATATATCGAGAAGCAATGGACAACCTGCAGTGGACTCCAAGCCATTGTGGTTGCCGTATTGTGGGAACAGGATAAACTATTCCGGTGGGGATATGTAGAAGTTCCTGTTGGACACCCTCTGTACAAGAGACACTGCCACGAGGTTGCGCCGTATGTGGACGTGCATGGTGGGCTCTCTTTTGCCGGTAGCAGTGAGGAGCTGGGTATAGAAGGCTCCAGCGGGTGGTGGTTTGGTTTCGATGCCTCGCCAGGCTACGGCATCATCGATAGGAACGCCCCGTGGCGCACCTGGTACGGACTGCAACATGAGCCACGGCAGCTGGAGTATGTGGCGGAACAGTGCGAGTATCTGGCATGGCAGCTGCGCGAGCTGGGCGAAATATGGGCAGCCTTCCTCGCAGGCTTCCCTATCCCTCGAGCGAGCTGACGTGCTTGACAGCCGAGCATTCCTGCGCTATAATACCATTGCTGACAAACTTCAAACCGATATGTGTGCGATGGGCGGTTGGCGCAGCGGGAGCGCGCCTCGTTGACAACGAGGAGGTCAGTGGTTCAAATCCACTACCGCCCACCATTTTGTTTGCCCGCCTCGTTGTCAATGAGGAGGTCTTCCCCCTACTGCGTGTAATTGTGGAACAACGTCAGGCACTCCTTCAGCTGTTCGCGAATCGGGATGTGTTGTGGGCAGTGCAGCTCACACTCACCACAATCCAGGCAGGCGTCCGCTTTCTTGCCCTTCACCCACTGCGAGCCGATAGCGTTATAGTGCTCTCGCGCATAGTCTTTTAAACCGTACACGCGGTAGTAGTTCATCGCCTGAAAAATGTGCGAGATGTTTACCTCTTCCGGACAGTATGGCAGGCAGTAGTTGCAGCCGGTACAGTAGAGGTCTGCCAGTCGCTTGTTCTCGTCCATTGCAGCGTTGATGGCAGCCACTTCATGGGGACTGAGGGGCGACATGTTGGCAGCTATCGCCGCATTCTCCTCCACCTGCTCAATGGTGCTCATACCCGACAGCGCGCAGTCTACATTGCGATTGGCGAATACGAAGCGCAAAGCCAGTTCCGCGCTGCTGTGGACGCGAATACCCAGTCGCTCAGCGGTTTCGCGCGGCAACCCGGCCAGCCTGCCTCCACCTACCGGTCCCATGACCACCGTACCTAATCCTTTGGATTTAGCGTACGCCAGCGCGTCCTCATTGGCGCGGTCAAGCAGGTTATACTGGCACAGCACGGAGGAAAAGATGTCCAGATCTATCAGGCGCATCATCACTTCGGGTTTATCGTGGAATGAGAAGGAGATGTGGCGTATTAGCCCCTCCTCTTTCGCACGCAACGCCTCACGGATGAACTCGTCGCGTCGTTCATGCGTCAAAAACCACTCACCGATGCCGTGAAAGTGATAGAAATCGACATGGTTGGTGTCCAATTTGCGCAACTGTATCTCCAGCAGCTCGCGATAGCCCTTTTCATTACCGATAGGGTACTTGGTAGAAACGTATACCCTGTCGCGCCAGCCCTTCAGAGCCTTCCCCACCACAATCTCGCTCTGCCCGTCGCAGTAGAACCACGCGGTGTCGATATAGTTCACACCCAGTTCGAAAGCACGATGAATCATCGCGATAGCCTTCTCTTCATCAACCACCCTCTGACCGTTTACTTCGGTCATCGGTAAACGCATGGCTCCGAAACCCAGCCGCGAAATCCGAACACCCGACTTACCAAACTCTCTGTATTCCATCGTTGCCTCCTCCCGAACGTTTTAGAGCAGACCAACATTATTATACAGGTCAAACTCTTCTCATGAAACATTTGACCGTTCGGGTAGCGTATGCTAATATGCATATCAGGCTCTTGAGTAACCCCATGCAGCGCACGCGGCTTGCCATATTTGCCCTTTTCTGGATGGCGTGGGTGATGGTGTTGCCCTTTGCACACCATCATCTCGTGCGCGCCCCTCGTGAGGGAACAAGTGTCCATTGCGGCGGGATGTCATGCGTCGTACAGTGCGTGGCGTGCCAGTGGGAGTCCACCAGCGTTGCAGACACACACATACCGTTGCTGTCCCCGCCGCCGCTGGAGGAATCGACTCAGCCTCCCCTTGATACATCTCCTGTCTATCGCCTGCTATCGGGCACTCCCTCTCCCCGCGCACCTCCCGTGGCATAAACCTCTGTCTGTGTAACCATCGCCTGTCGCCGTGAAAGACGGCGTTTGCGTTTTCACACTCTTGCCAAAGGAGGTTTACAACACATGCGCGTTTTCATCACAACGCTCATACTATTATGTTGCGCGATGGGCGTGGCGTTCTCCGCGCCCGACCTCGCTTTGCAGAAAGAGATTGACGACCTGAAGGCGCAGATTCAGCAGATGACCGAACGCCTGCGCGAACTGGAGCAGAAGCTGGCGGAACAGGAAGCACAACAAACTACCCCAGCTGTGCCCGCCACCAACCTGCCCCAGATTAGCGTGGTGGCAAACGGCGGCGCATTGTTCCAGGACCGCAAGCGCGATGATAACCGCAACCGCTTCGAGCAGGACGAGCTGGAACTGGCTTTCCAGAGCTACGTCTACCCCAGCGTCCGTTTTGACGCCATCGTTGCCTTTGACAAGGAAGAAGATTTCTCAGCATCGGTGGAGGAGGCGTATGCCACTGTTATCCAGCTGGGTAATACACCCCTTGGCGCGAGGCTGGGACGTATGCGCCTGCCGTTTGGGCGAGTGAACCCTATCCACCCACATCAGTTGCTGTACAGAGACCATCCGCTACCCGTTGTGAACCTGCTCGGTGAAGACGGCGCGATTTCCAACGGAGGCACGGTGAATTACCTCATGCCCGCGTCCAACCTGTTCGCAGAGTTGCAGGTGGGGCTGTTTACTCTGAACGACCATGCTGCGCTGGGTGTGCCGCGCGATGAAACGCTGCACGATTACGGTGCGTCGGGCGAGCTGATGCGCACGCTCCGGCTCACTCTCGCCCCTGTTATCAACCGCGACAACGAGCTGGAATTCGGCTTGTCGGGCTTAACCACCCGTGCCCTGAACGGCGACAATCTGCGGTTGTTGGGTGTGGACTTCCAGTATCGTCGTTTCTTCGGCGCGGCGCAAAGGCTTCTGCTGGCGGGTGAATGGTTGCAGCACCGACGCGAGGGTGGAGGCACGGGCGTCAACCGTCACGGCTACTACCTGCTCGCCTCCTACAAACCAGACCGCTACTGGGAGTACGGCCTGCGCTACGACTGGTCAAAACGTGCATTCCTCACCGCAGGCACAGATGTGCCGGGAGCAGACAGAGCGCTGAGCGCAATACTCACCTATCGCCTGAACGAACAGTCCTACATCCGCCTGCAGTGGCGCAACCTGAAGCCGGCGGATGACAGCGTGCGCAACGAACTGCTGTTCCAGCTGATGTTCGGCTTCGGTCCGCATTCTCATCCGCTGGAGAGCACACAATAGGAGGAAAGAAGATGAAGCAGATACTTATCGCCTTTTGGATACTTCTCACCCTGCCCGCATGGGCGCAGGTACGTGTGGTTGCCACATTCACCGATTTGGCGGACATCGTGAAGCAGATTGGGGGCAACCGGGTGCAGGTGAGCTCGCTGGCGCGTCCGCAGGACGATTTCCATCTGGTGACCCCACGCCCCAGTATGGCACTGGAACTATCTCGCGCCAAACTGTTCGTGCGTGTGGGCATGGATTTAGACCTCTGGGCGGACGACCTGCTCACCGCCGCGCGAAACACTTCCATCCTGCGCGGAGCCTCTGGTTATGTGGACTGTTCGATTGGGGTGAAAAAGCTGGAGGTTCCTACCGGGCGTGTGGACCCCTCGATGGGCGACATCCACATCTACGGTAACCCGCACTATCTGTTTGACCCTGCGAACGCGAAGATCGCCGCGCGAAACATCCTCGAAGGGCTGAAGCGTGTAGACCCCGCAAACGCGCAGATATACCAGCAAAGCTATGAGGCGTTCGTGCGACAGGTGGATGAGCATCTGAAACGATGGCAGCAGACACTTGCTCCGTATCGGGGAACGCCGGTGGTGGTGTACCATAAGAGCCTGCCCTATTTCCTGCAACGGTTCGGACTGCAGGAGCTGGCAACGGTGGAACCCAAGCCCGGTATCCCGCCATCGCCGGGGCACCTGCGCGAGGTCATCGCCCGCATGAAAAGCGCAAACTGCCGGGTGATTCTGCTGGAGCATTTTCGCCCTCGTCGTTTCCCCGACGCCATCGCACGAGAAACAGGGGCGAAGGTGGTGGTGTTACCTGCCGCCGTCGGCGCGGAAGGCACCACCAGCTACTTCAGTATGATGGATGCGATGGTGAATCGGGTGGCGTCTGCGCTGGCAGGCAGGTAACACCTGTTTGGGGGCAGTCGCACGCAGGACTGCCCCCGCAAGAGTAAAGGAGATGAGAACCATGCCCGAGCCGCTTGTTCGATTTCACCACGTGCAACTGGGCTACGGTCGGCAGGTGGTACTGGAGAACGTCAATCTGGACATCTTTCAGGGTGACCTGTTCGGTCTTGTGGGACCCAACGGCTCCGGCAAGACCACCCTGTTGCGCTGCTTGCTGGGTATCCTGAAGCCCTTAAGCGGACAGCTCACGCGCGCACCGGGTTTGCGTATCGGTTATGTGCCTCAGCGAGAGATGCTGGATGCGCTGTTTCCGCTCACCGCACTGGACATCGTGCTGATGGGGCGGTATCCACATGCGGGTATCTTTCGCTCGCCTCGACGCGCCGACCGCGAGGTTGCCATGCAGCGCCTGCAACAGGTAGGGCTGGCGGATTCGGCGCACAAGCTGTACCGTGAGCTATCGGGTGGACAGCGACAGCGAGTGCTGATTGCCCGTGCGCTGGCAGTGGAACCGAACCTGCTGGTGCTGGACGAACCGACAAATGGATTAGACCTGCCTACCGAGGCGGCTATTCTGGGATTGATTGAACGCCTGCACTCTGAGGGTGGGTTAACCATTGTGCTGGTCAGCCATGTGTTGAACGTGGTAGCCCGTTACGCCACGCGCATGGGAGTATTGCTGGACGGCAGGCTGCTGGCAGGCGAAGCGGAGCACCTGATGCAGGAACAGGTTCTGCAAGAGGTGTACGGCGTACCTGTGTGCGTGCAAAGGCTCGACCATCACTATATCGTGGCAGTACGCGAAACGGCGAAGGAGTGCAGGGATGAGTGAGTGGCTGGAAACATGGCGATCGCCGATTGCCCAGGACGCCCTGCGCGTGGGTATCATTCTGGCAATCGTGGGCGGGTACTTGGGTGTCTACGTGGTGCTCAAGCGCATCGTGTTTGTGGGCGCGGCACTGGCTCAGGTGAGCGCGGCAGGCGTTGCACTCGCCTTGCTGGTGGGATGGAACCCGCTGCTCAGCGCGATACTGTTCGCGCTGGCTGGTTCCGTTTTCTTCGCCCAACCGTACGGGGAACGACGCATCTCGCGAGAGTCCATTATCGGTGCTGTCTTCCTTACCTTCTCTGCGCTCACCGTGCTGCTCGCATCCAAAGGCGCACACGGCATGGAGGAGGTGCAACATCTGCTGGCAGGCGATATACTCGCCGTTGCTCCCGAAGAGGTGGCTCGCATCTGGGCACTCGGGCTTGTGGTGCTGGTGGTTTTCGTGCTGCTGCGCAAGGAGTTCCTGCTGGTCGCGTTCGATGCGGAGACCGCGCAGGCGCTGGGCTACCGCACGCGCATCTGGGAGTTCGCCTTCTATCTTCTGCTGGGCGGGTTTATCGGGGTGGTGATACACCTCGTCGGGCTGGTATTGATTTTCGGCTATCTGGTGTTGCCCGCGCTGGGCGCGCTGATGCTTGCCCGGCGAATCACGCAGGTGGTCGGCATAGCGGTTGCCAACGCGCTGATAGCCACCGTGGCGGGTTTGCTGGTTTCCATCCTGTTTGACCTGCCCACCACTGCCACCATGCTGGCTTTCATGAGCCTGCTGGCTGGAGTAGAATCTGTAGCAGGCGTGGCGCTGCGTTCATAGCGACTTGCCAATCGCCTATCTTCGCATCACCGGTCTGGGTGGCTAACCGCTCGGCTGGAGCCTTGCCTCCCCAGAAAAGAGGTTTAACCTGTTCATGTTACCCTTCGCGGCGGTAACGCTGGCGATGACACTGATGCTCGCCTGGCGCAGGCAGGTATGGCTACCATCACGGGGAATACAGAATGGGAGGTGAACATCATGCAACGTTTTGGGCTGTGGCTGGACGGCAGATGGCACGAGACCGACCGCTGGCTGGAGGTGCATTCGCCGTATGATGGCTCGCTGGTGGGGATGGTGTCGGCGGGCAATGCACAGGTAGTACAACAGGCGGTGGAGGCAGCACAGCGCGCGATGGCGCATCCCCTGCCTCCCTATCAACGCGCGGAGATTTTAGCGCGGGCGGCGCATCTGGTAGAACAACGACGAGAGGATTTCGCCCGCACCATTGCGCTGGAGGCGGGAAAGCCCATCAAGACCGCGCGTATTGAGGTCGCCAGAGCTGTCTCCACACTCACTTTCGCCTCCATCGAAGCGCGCACGCTAACAGGAGATGTGGTGCCAATGTCTGGCGCAGCGGCGGGGGCGGGCAAGTTCGCCTTCACCGTGCGCGAGCCGATTGGTGTGGTGGGCGCAATCACCCCATTCAACTTCCCGTTGAACCTCGTATGCCACAAGGTGGCTCCGGCGATTGCAGCAGGGTGTGCGGTGGTGCTGAAACCCGCCAGCGCAACGCCCATCACCGCATTGAAATTGGCGGAGGTTTTAATGGAAGCGGACCTTCCGCGCGGGTGGCTGAACGTGATACCCGGCTCCGGCGGGGAGGTGGGCAATGCGCTGGTAGAACATCCCGACGTACCGCTTATCTCCTTCACAGGCAGCGCGGAGGTCGGCTGGGGCATTCGGGCGCGTGTGCCACATAAGAAAGTTTTGCTGGAGCTGGGCAACTCCTCTCCGCTCATCGTGTTCGAGGACGCCGATTTGGAAACGGCAGCGCAGGCGGTGGCAACGCACGGCTTCTCACACGCGGGACAGAGCTGCATCTCCGTTCAGCGCGTGCTGGTGCACGAACCGGTCGCCGAAACCTTCGAGCGGATGGTAGCAGAGAAGGTTGCTCAGCTCGCGGTGGGCGATCCACTGGATGAGAAGACGCATGTGGGGCCGCTGATTACCACTACCGACCGCGACCGCGTCAAGGCGTGGATCGACGAGGCGGTATCCGCAGGCGCGCGCCTGCTCGTTGGGGGCGAAGTAGAGGGCACTCTGCTCCAGCCGACGGTGCTGGCGGACGTGACGCCCGAGATGAAGGTGTTCTGCCGTGAGGTGTTCGGACCGGTGGTGGGTATTACGCGCTTTAAGAGCCTCGATGAAGCGGTAGACCTCGCCAACGCTACCGAGTACGGCTTACAGGCAGGGGTGTTCACCGCTTCCATTCACAACGCCTTCGAGATGGCAAAGCGGTTGCGTTTTGGCGGGGTGTTGATTAACGAATCGCCCACCTACCGCACCGACCAGATGCCGTACGGTGGCGTCAAAGCCAGCGGCAACACGCGCGAGGGGCCCCACTACGCGGTGCGCGAAATGACGGTGGAGAAGCTGGTCATCCTGAACGGAGTAAACCTGTAGCCGACCACTCGCATCATCGCGCCGGGTCAAACTGCGGTATCGGCAGTTGCTTCCCGCCTTGCAGCGCGCTCTGGTGCGCGATAATGCCGGGCACGGTGAGCGCCAGCGCGTTGTAGATGTCTATCTCCGGGCGGCGGTCGTTCACCAGCGCATCCACGAACTCGTGTGTCAGGAACGTATGTGAGCCGTCGTGCCCGCTGGGATGACGGAGCGGCTCTGGCAGCATCTCCGTCTTCCACCACTGCGGCTGTTCGTACTGCTCCATCATGGGGCGCGTGCGCACGAAGCCCGCATCGTCCGTCTCCTTCTGCTCACTGGCGCGGCGAATCACGTAGCCCGTCCCGTTCGGATGGGGGTCGTAATAGCTCATCACGTCGCCAATCCACTGTCCCCGCTCGCAACCGCCTACCGCCGCCTTCCAGTACACCCCGATGCGAAAGGCGTTGCCCCGGTTGGTGGTGAAAAACGCAGTGCCGTTCCAGAACGGATTCTTGTAGACATTATCCTTCAGAATCGGCGAGTCGTCTCCCCAGCCCACGCAGGAAACCTGGGTCATCCGCTCGCCGGTCACGCCCACCAGGTATGCCGTGCAGTGGGTGGGATAGTGCATCGGCGGGAAGCCATAGCGCCAGGTGCGGTTGCCTTTGTCGTCCCAAAAGAGCACCTCCAGTCCAGGGTGATGGTATTCTGCCTCGGTGTAGAACAGACTGCCGAACTTGCCCTCGCGAAACCACTTCCGGGCGGAGATAACCGACTGGTGGTACCAGCTGGTTTCCGCCAGCATGTAGGTCAGCCCTGTCTGTTTCACAGTGTCCAGAAGCTGCTCAGCCTCCTCCAGGCTCATACATGCAGGAACGGCGCTGAGCACATGCTTGCCTGCCTTCAGGCACGCGACGGCATGTCGCACATGGTCGGGCGCAGGAGTAAAAATCGCCACCGCCTCCACATTCTTGTCCAGTATCAGCTTTTCCAGCGATTCGTAGCTCTTGCTGCAGCCGTACACCTGCATCAGTCGCTCCCGCCGCTCGGGGATAAGGTCGCTCACCGCCTCGACGATGCAGTTGGGGTGCTCATGGAAGTAAAACGACGCGCCGAAGTTTCCACCGACGATACCGACGCGCACTTTCTTCGTCCGCTCCTGGTGAACGCCCGCCATCAACGGCGCCGCTGCCAGCCCTGCCGCCAGCGTTCCGCTCAAGCGCAGGAACTGGCGCCGGGAGAGGTCCAACGGTGACTGACTGGTGTTCATAATGGTTTCTCCTTCTGAAACGAAATAGCTGTGGGGGGTCGCGCTCCGTCGCGACCAAAGGGGAATGGCTCGGCAGGAGCCTCGCCCTCCCCTGCTATGCAAACAGATCCCGCAACGCCTGTTTGACCCTATCAAAAGCTTGGCTGTTCAGAGGGAGGTCCCCTGCTTCCGCCGCGACGCGAATCGGTTGGTAGTGTTCATTTTCCCTTCTCCGCTTCGTAGTGTACCCAGCGCGGGGCGAGCTTGAGCTGTATCAGCGTCAGCGCGAGGATGATGATAAAGATAATCCACGCCAGCGCGGAAGCATAGCCCATCTTGAAGTAGGTGAAGGCATTGTTGAACAGATACATCACCGGAACCAGCAGGCTATCGCCCGGACCGGTGCTACTGGTTCCTGCACCCACTCCGCCCAGGATGTAGATGCGGTCAAACTCTTGCAGGGCATGAATCGTGCCCATAATCAGGTTGAAGAAAATGTACGGCGAAAGCATAGGCAGGGTCACATGGCGGAACTTCGCCCAGCCGCTCGCACCGTCCAGCTCGGCGGCTTCGTACAGGTGGGCAGGCACGCCCTGCAGACCGGCGAGCCACAGAATCATCCCGCCTCCCGCACCCCACAGCCCCATCACAATCAAGCCGGGCTTGCTCCACTCCGGCACACCAAACCATCCGGGCGGCGCCCAGCCGAACCACTGCCCCAGTGTGGCTTTCCATGCGGCGTTGATAATCCCACGGTTGGGGTCGCCGTTCAGTATCCATGCCCACAGCACCGCCGACGCCACCACCGGCACGATGGAGGGCATATAATAGGCGGTGCGGTAGCCACTCATGCCCCTTACCTGCGTGTTCAGCAGCATGGCGATAGCCAGTCCTGTTGTCATGCCCAGCGGAATGCCGAAGAACGCCAGATAACCCGCATTGTAGAAGGCTTTGCTGAGAAAACCGAAGTCTACCGTGAGCAGCTCCTTGTAGTTCAGCAGTCCGATGTATCGTGGCGGATGCAGCACATCATAATCGCAGAAACTGAACACAATAGACGCCAGAATGGGTCCCGCGGTGAACAGGAAGAAGCCGATAATCCACGGTGAAGCAAACAGGTACCCCGCAATCGCCTCGGGACGCCCCAGTTTGCCTACCGGGCCAGACCGCCGTGCCAGCAGCGCCACAACTACCACAAACGCCAGCAGCCCCAGCGCAATCAGCGCCATCGGCAGGCGAATATCCAGAACAGGGTACTTCTCGCGGGTGAAGACCTTGTCCAGCTCGCGCTGTACCGTCAACGCGCCCGCGTCTAACGCCTGCTTCGGGGTCATCTCATGCAGGATAGCCATATCGAAGGCACGCACATGCTCATCCCACAGCCTCTGCCCCACGAAGGTCACAGGACGGAACTTCGACACCTTCATCAGGTCGATGAACATCCGTAGCGGCTCGCGAAACTTGGCGGATTTTGGAGCGAACTCCTTGAACACCGCTTCGTTCACCTTGAGGTTGGCAGAGAGCCCCGGTACAAATGGGCGCCCTTTACTCTCGTTCCACGCTTTCTGCGCACGGGCGGAGATGAGGTTGCTCTCCACGCTGCACATCCACTTGATGAACAGCCATGCCTCCTCCACATGTTTCGCGCCGCGCGGGATGGCGTATGAGAAACCGCCCGACCACGTGATGAACCTGGGCTGTCCCTCAAAGGGCGGCTCCCCGCGCAGGCGAGCAGCGGGCACTGGAGCAGGAGCCACACCAAAATCGAGGTCGGGTCTGTATCGGGCGATGTTGTTCAGCACCCAGTTGCCGTCAATCTTCATCGCCACCTTACCGATGAAGAAGGGGTCCATCTCCTGCGTCTGGAAGCCGGAAGCGAAGGCATTGATGTTTTTCGCGCCGCCCAGCTCGTCGTACACCTTCACCAGCCACTCCAGCGCCTGGACAGTGCGTGGGTTATTCAGAGTACACGTACGCCCATCGGGCGACATGAACTCACCGCCGTTCTGCCACGAGTAGAGGTACAGCCACGAGTTACCGTAATTCGGGATGAAGCCGATACGCTGATACGTGCCGTCGGGGTTGCGTTTGGTCAGTTTTTTGGCGTATTCCAGCAGTTCCTCCCACGTCTGCGGTGGGCGATTCGGATCCAATCCCGCCTCGCGGAAGAGCTGTTTGTTGTAGTAAAGCGCGCGGTCGTCGGTACCGGCGGGAATGGCGTACACCTTGCCCTTGTAACACGCTTCCTGCCAGCAGGCGTTGTAGAACTCCTCAGGGCGGATACCATCCGGCTGATTGCGGTCGCGGACGATGAGGTCATCCAGCGGACGGAAGGCATCGCGTGACGCCCAGTCGCCGATGGTGAAGCGGTCCTGGAAAATCACATCGGGCGCGACGTTGCCCACGATGGCGGTCATCAGCTTCTGCGGGTTCATCCGCCCCGCCCCCATCGACAGCAGACTCACCTCGATATGCGGGTAGCGACGTTCGAACTCCTTCACCTGAGCCTGCAACCCCGCGCTCTCCTCACCCAGCTGCAGTCCCCACACCACCAGCTTGACCTTGCGCGGTGATTCCGGTGCTCGCTTTGCCAGCGTCAACGAAGCGATGATAACACCCAGCAGCACCACGAACAGTACAGCCCACGGCAGAACGCTTTGTAGTCTCTCGCGCATCTCCTCTCCGCCTTCCTCTCGCTTACGACTCTATTGTAACAAGCAGGCGGCAACAGAGCAATACCGCTGAAGCCTCGTACGGTATTGCATCTTCACGCCGACACAGGGTACATTTTCTACAATCTGTAAAAAAAGGAGATTTTCCATGCGCAAGCTGGTATGGCTGAGCCTGCTCTTGCTTTCGGTCGCCGTCCGTGCTCAGGACAGCGGATGCCCTGCTTGAACGGTGATACAGTCGCACCAGCGCGGGTCGCTGGACGTTGGATATCGAGAGTTCACCGTGCCGCCGGGTCAGGTCTCGCTATTCGGTATGGTATCGGGGAACTCAGAGGAAAACCGCGCCAAGTTCTGGTTGCGCACAGGCGCGACGCCTCGTCTGGACATTGGTGCGGGATACAGCCGCATGGGCAACCGCTTCTCGCTCATCGCCACATGGCATCCGTTGAGCAGTCGCGAGGGGATGCCGTTCGATGTGCTGATGGGCTATGGATTCTCTTCTTCCAATGTGCGCGAGCAGGAGGGCTTCTACACTTTTGCCGTCAAATCTTTCGGAGACCTGTCGCTGGTCACCGGCTTTGAACGGCTACGCAACGGACGCAACATCGGTGTGCTGGCAGGGTCGTTGATCCTGTCTCAGGATACCGGGTTCATGTTCTATCTGCATACGGGCAGTACGCCGGGCGAGCCTACCCTCTACAACCTCGCGCTGATTCGACGCGTGGGCGAGTGGCAGGTGGGGTTGTGGTGGTTCCACCCCAGCCAGGAGAGCACTGTTGGGCTTTCTTTCACCACACAGTTTGCTCTGCCCCGGAGATAAGGCAATGACAGACGGTTTGGCGGGGGCGAGGCTCCCGCCGAGCCGTTTTTCATCATAAGAGCGCGACCGCAAAACAGTCGTACCCGCGCATGGGGCATATTCAACATTTTGTAACTACACGGCAGGCATCACCTATCCGCGCACCCCAACCTGAAGATAACTTATTCGTCCCCTACCAGACCGAAGCTCCTCACCAGCCAGGCGAAGTCCCACAGCGTAATCTCGCCGTCGCCATCCAGATCGGCGTCGATGTCGTAACGCTCCTCTCCGGCGATGCTGCCGAACGCTGCGACCAGCCTGCCGAAGTCGAACAGGGTCACCTCGTTGTCTCCATCGATGTCGCCGGCGAGAAGGGTGACACGCAAGGTACTTCCCGAAGCCTCTACCGTCCGTGTCAGGAAAGGCTTGCCGGACACGGTCAGCCAGTATCGCCCCGACGGGGCAGGGATGCTGAACAGCAGGGAGCTGGTGAGACCTCTGGGGTCTAGCGAGAGCGTGCCTTCATCAACCACCTCACCCGTTTCGTAGCGGCGCAGCGTATAACGCAGGTGTTCCGGAGCGACACCCACCCAGCCCGGTATCTGCACATAGCCACCGACACTATCATCTCCCGTCGGTGATCGAAGCAGTGCAAAGTCGCCCAGCAACAGGTATTTGCCATTGGGTGAGAAAGAGACCGAGTAGCCGGGATGCCAACCGGTGGGCACGTAGCGCCATCCCAGTACGACCACAGGAGATGGCATCCGGAAGAATAGCAGCCGATTCCCCCAGCGAACCAGCAGCTGCTCGCCGTTTGGGGAGGGACTCACACTGAACGGGGGCACGAAGTCGCCCGGCTGCGTAAAGGAGCGCCCTCCCAGCAAGTTGCCCGTCAGGGCATCGTACACCATCACACGTAGTTCGCTGAAGGACACACGTGTCGCCACCAGAAAACGCCCATCTGCACTGAACTGCACACTACCCGATTCTGGCAGCGTATACAGCACGGTGTAATCGGGGAGCTGCCGCACGACCCAACTCGTCCCTGTCCTTCCTGCCAGCAATCGCCCATCCCCACTCAAAGCGATGGGATAGGAGTAGATATCTGGCACAGATGGGTCTTCCGAGCCGTCCGCACAGAACCACGCACGCAGCTTTCCTGTGTCTTCTACCCCGAATAGGCGAACGCCATCAGGCGAGAACGCCAGCTGGAGCAGGTCGCCCGCTAGCGGTATGCTCCATGCGAGCGTCGCCATAGGCTCGGTCAGCTCATACACCCGGAGTTCGTAAGGATACACATCATAAGATACCAGCCCGATGAAGCGCGCATCGGGTGAGAGCGCACTCGTGTAGAACGCACTGTTTTCCGGTAACCGCACGCGCCGCTGCAATGTGCCGTCTTCTAATCTGGTAAACAGTACCTCTTGCCCATCCAGCCCTACCACCTGTTGGGAATCAGGCGTGAAGCCCAACGGTGTGCCCAGCCGGGGCAGAAACCACGTGTCCACCAGGCTGCCCGAGAGGGTATCCACCCGCTTCACAGTGCGCTGGAACGCTACCCATAGTGAACCGCTATCGGGCGAGAAACCCAGCGTGTACACATCAAGGGGGGATGTCTCTTCAGATGCTACGGGCGAGCCATCGGTTAGCGACCACAGCTTCCAGCCACCGAGCCATTCGTATCCTGATGCTGCCGCCGCGAGATACTGCCCATTCGGGCTGAATCGCACCACGTTGAACGGCGTTCCGTCGTTGTCGAAGGCATAGAGAAGACGCTGAGACGCTGTCTCATACACGTTAAGCCTGGTGGCAGTGCTGATGGCTATCCGGTCACCACGAGGAGAGAGTGCGAGGCTATGCACATATCCTGCGGGATGAAAACGCGCTACCTCGCGGACGTCGGACAAGCGCATCACCACCACGTCGATAGAGGTATACCACCCGATGCCTGCAGGAACGGGATACGCCAGCATTCCCCCATCTGCCGAGAGAACCGGCTCTGGCAAATTGTTCTCCAGTGGCAGGCTGAAGCGTAGACGCAGGGGAGCTGTTTGCCAAACATGAAGTTCGCGTGGCGCAAGGAACCGCTGTGTGGAGCGTACCACCGTTAATAACCACTTTCCGTCATCGGATGCGGAAACACTGCCTGTGTCCGGCAGCGCCACAACCGGTCGCAAGCTGGGCAGATGCCGGAGAACGACACCACGTGGTTCCGCCACTGCCAGCAGGTGATTGCCCGCGAAACACGCCCTACCGTCCAGCACCGCCGCCGGCTCCAGATGCCACAAATCGGGAGAAGCGCGATACAGCGTCTGCCCCAGCACTACCCAGCGACCATCGAGAGAGATTTGCAGGTTTCGCGCCTCCATCCCAAACTGCTTGATCCACAGCAAATCCCCAAACGGCTGGGCGGATAGCGGCAGCGAACAACCGGCAAGAAGTATAAACAGAATGCTTCGAACAACCCACATACAGTAGCGGGTCATGGCGTTCCCCCCTTTCAGTAAAGGTTCGGAAACTACCTCCTTGTTCTGGGTAGTAACATTCTAGCAGTTCACCCACAGAAGTCAAGAGGTTGCGCAGTGAGAGGGGAACATCCAGCAGGAGAAATGGGCGTTCCTGACGAAGAGGAACCTGCAATTACGCACCATCCCGGCGAGAGGTGCAACGCGATGCGCACAGTGGTTGTTCCGGTCATCATGGCGTTGCTGCTGGCTTCGTGCCAGAGCAAACAACCGCCCGTGCAACGAGGAGGTGTCAAGATGGACATCCGCCTGACCAGCACTGCCTTTACCGAAGGAGGCACCATCCCCAGGAAGTACACCTGCGACGGCGCTGATGTATCGCCTCCGCTCGCGTGGGACAACGTGCCCGATGGTACCAAGAGCTTCGCCCTTATCTGCGATGACCCCGATGCGCCGATGGGCACATGGGTACACTGGGTGCTGTTCAACCTGCCTGCCGACGTGCGCAGTCTGCCCGAAGCCGTACCGCCCGACAAGGAGTTACCCAACGGCGCACGGCAGGGCACGAACGACTTCCGCAAAATCGGCTATGGCGGTCCCTGCCCTCCGCGCGGCACGCACCGCTACTATTTCAAGCTCTACGCGCTGGATACCACACTGGACCTGCCCGCCGGTAGCAGTAAAGCGCAACTGCTGAAGGCGATGGAAGGGCACGTACTGGCGGAAGGGCAACTGATGGGTAAGTACGGGAGGTAAGGATATACCGATATTCAATACCCCACCCGCTTATCCACCACATTCACCATCGAGGCGGGGTCGCCGGCGAGGAAGGCGCGGAGGTTGCGCAAGAATATCTCCGCTGCACGGGCACCGTAATGCGGCGTCACCCCTGATACATGCGGGCTGAGAATCACGTTCGGCATCTGCCACAGAGGGCTGTCGGCGGGTAGCGGTTCAGGGTCAAACACGTCCAGTCCCGCTCCGGCAATCCAGCCCTCCTGCAGGGCACGTATCAACGCAGGCTGGTCCACCACCGCCCCGCGCGAGATGTTAATCAGGATAGCGTCACGACGCATCTGACGCAACTCCGCCTCGCCGATGAGATGGCGGGTTTCGTGTGTTAACGGCACGCACAGCACCACGTACTCGCTCTCGCGCAGTAAATCGGGAAGTTGCGCCGGAGGCAACAGAACATCCACAGATTCCGTACGCTGCTGAGGATGACGCCGCGTCGCCAGCACACGCATCCCGAAGGCTTTACCGCGCTCCGCCACCGCCGCGCCGATGGCGCCCAACCCCACTACCCCCAGCGTAGCGCCGTACAGCTCGCGCACCTGCTCGCGGAAGCCGTCGCGGTTCCATTCGGCGCGCATCTGTTGGCGTACACACCGGTGCAGCCCTCGCGCGAACATCAGCATCATGCCGAACACATGTTCCGCAATGGGGATAGCGTGCACCCCACTGGCATTGGTCAGGATGATGTCGCTCGTCAGCAGTTCCGGAGACAAGGAACCTTCGATGCCCGCGCCCAGAAACTGTATCCAGCGCAGACGGCGACAGTGAACAAACCACTCCTGCGCGAAGTGTCCACAAACCATCACTTCCGCCTGAGCGAGCGCATCGGGGTGGATGACATCTGGAGGCAGTACCGTCCACTCCACCCGCTCACGGACAAGTTCGTCTTGCTCGCACCGCTTTAGAAACTGCTCGCGAATCCTCCAGCCGGGCGAGCAAGCAAGCAACACCTGCACCTTCGTCATATTGCCCTCCATCGCGATAGTCAGTTTATACCGAAAGGCAGGCGATTCCTGTTCTCGGTGCGAAATGCAGTGTAGAGAAGGAGGTGTGTTGCCGTGTCCTGGATGAGTCCCAAAGAGCGATTCGCCACCTGTGTGGCGCACAAACAGCCCGACAGACCGCCTATCCAGTTCTATACCACCCCCGAGTTCGAGGCGAAGCTGCAGGAACGGTTCCCGGGACAGAACCTGCTGGAGGTGCTGGAGGTGGATTTCCGCACGGTAGGCGTGCCGCGCAAGAAGCCCTTACGCCAGCCTGAACCGGGTAGTCCGGTGGCATACTACGATGAGTGGGGTATCGGCTATATTCGGCAATCCTACGGCTTCGGCGAGTATCTGGAGGCTTACGAGCTTCCGTTTGCTAACATGCATACGCTGAAAGAAGTGGAGGAGTACCCCTGGCCGTCGGTGGATGACTACGACTTCTCCCATCTCAAAGAGGATTGCAAGGCGATTGGCGACTACGTGGTGTGCTTCGGGCACGCGGGCATTCCCGACATCATCAACGGCGTCAGCCGCGGCAGGGGTATGGAGCAGGTGCTGATAGACATCCTTACCGAAGACGAGGTAGGCGTCGCCATTATTGACCATCGCGTGGAGTTCTACTACGAGTTCGTCAAGCGGGGGCTGGAAGCAGCGGACGGACTGGTCGATGTGCTCTGTCTGGGCGAGGATTTGGGCAACCAGCTGGGCCCGATGGTCTCGCCGGAGGTTTTTGACCGCTTCTTCCGCCCGCGCCTGCAGAAGTTCTACGACCTGGGGCATCAGTACGGTTGCAAAGTGATGATGCACAGCTGCGGCAGCACGCGCAAACTGCAACCGCGCTTCGTGGAGATGGGGCTGGACATCCTGGACGCCATGCAACCCGAGCCGGCAGGCATGAACCCCGAAGAGATAAAGCGCGAAGTCGGTGACAAACTCACCCTGTGTGGGCTGATTAGCACCCAGAAGACACTGCCCTTCGGCACGATAGAAGACTGCATCGCCGAGGCGAAACATCGCGTGGAGGTTATCGGCAAGGACGGCGGCTACATCTTCGCGCCCTCGCACTGCATCCAGCCAAACACTCCAGTAGACAACGTGCTTGCCGCTTACGAGGTGGTGACGGGCAAAAAGCTGCGCTAAGACTCACGATAGCCTGTCGTGGTATAATTTCAGCAGAAACAACGGAGCCGGTTCTGAGCAGCAAGATGAAAAAGGGCGGTGCGGGAGTTCGCTACCGCCCCTGCGTCTAAACCTGGAACATATCAGGTGTAAAGGTAATCTTTCTGCCTTCCTCGATAGCCTTGTTCGCGGTTAGCACGGCAACTGCCGCCTTGTAGCCCACCTCAGCGTCGCACAGCGGTTTCTGCCCGTTACGTACCACGTCGTTGACGAAGCTCTCGAGCTCCAGCATGTAGGCGTCTTTCATCTCGTAGCCCGCTTCCATTTTCCGCCCACCGATCACCGCACCGGTGCCTTTCTTCTTGGTGGCGGTGACATCCAGCACCAGACCGGTAGTGCCGCCTTTGCCAGCGGCCTTCTTCGCGTGTTCCTCCCAGCCCAGTTCCTCGGCCATAGGCTCCTTAAACAGGAAGCCGTCCTTCTCATTGGTGAGCAGCAGCGTGCCTTTGTCGCCCATGAACTGCTCGGCGTAGCCATCATACTGGTTGGACAGGATAGAGGTGTACACCACCTTCACACCATTGGGATACTCGTAGATGACCTCTACGTTGTCCCATACATCGCGCCCATCCTGCCAGTAGTCGATGCCGCCCATACCCACCACCGAAATGGGCGTTGTGCCGGTGAACCAGTTGATGACGTCGATCTGGTGGCTGGCAAGTTCCGCCATCAGCCCCTGCGAGTACTTGCGATAGAGCCGCCAGTTCAGCAACTCCTCATATCGCTTATCGCGTACGGGGCGTCGCCACGAGTTGTTACGGTGCCACCACGCCCGCACATGCACCAGCTTGCCGATGACCTCTTGCTCCACCATCATCTCGCGAGCGTGTGCGTAGATAGGGCTGTAGTGACGCTGATGCCCAATCTGCAGGTGCTTGCCGGTTTCACGCGAGACCTGCACCATGCGTCGCGCATCCTCGATGGAATAAGCCATCGTCTTTTCGCAAAATACGTGCTTGCCCGCCTGCAGGGCATCGATGGTCATCGGCGCGTGCAGGTGCAGAGGTGTTGCGATAATGACCGCATCGATATCCTTACGCTCCAGGAGTCTCCGGTAGTCCCTGTAACTCATGGCTTGAGCACCCGCCATCTGCAGCCCACGTGAAAGATGGGGTGGGTAGATGTCGCATACCCCCACCACGCGCACCCCCGGAATGCGCACGAGTCGTTGCAGCAAAGTTTGTCCCTGCGTGCCCGTGCCGATAAAGCCGATGTTCACCGGCTGCAGGCGCTGGGTGGAATGTGTTGCAGGCTCGTTGTGTTGAAAAGCCAGATTCGTCGGCTGGCTCTTTTTCTGTTGCGCCTCCACTCTTTCCTGAAACGCTGCAGCGAAAGCGGCAGCGGCAGCAGCCCATGCCGAATCGCGCAGAAACTCTCGTCGGGATACCTGAATCTGCTTGTCCTTGAACATGAAATCTCGTCCTCCTCGAACCGCTTCAGAGCTGGAGATGAGGTTGCCAGCGAATATCTTCGCCATACATATTATACTTCGCCGCTCCAGCGATGTTCCCCTGCGCGGGAGGCTTCAGCCTATCCACTCGACCTGTTCGTCCCCCTGACGCAGAAGCACCGCCTGCACCCCCGGATGAGCGAGGATGTACTCGCGAGTTCCTTCCTCGCCAAGCACGAAAAAGGCAGTGGACAGCGCGTCGGTTACCGTCGCCTCGTCTGCCAGCACGCTCACGCAGAGCAGTTCGTTCTCCACCGGCATGCCCGTGCGGGGGTCCAGAATGTGCCCGTACCGCCGTCCGGCGCGTTCGAAGTACTGCTCGGCTGCCGACGAGGTGGATATCGCCCGGTTGCGAAGCAGAAGATGCGCCAGGCTACGGTCGGGATAGAGAGGATGGGGTAGATTGATTTGCCACCCACCGGTGTCAGGGGGCGCGCCATACGCTCGCACACTGCTGTGTCCGCCGTGCACCATCGCTGCCTCCACCCCCGCATCGCGCAATACCTCTATTGCCCTGTCCACTGCATATCCCTTGCCGATAGCGCCCAGGTGCACTTCCACCCCTTCTCTGGCAAAAGCGATGGTTAGGTTTCCCGTACTCAGACGAAGGCGAGAGAACCCGACGCGCTCCAGAGTCTCCGCCAGCGTTCGGCTGTCCGGTATTTGCCCGATGCCCTCGTAGAAACCCCAGCAGCGTACAAGCGGCATCACGGTGATATCGAAAGCCCCCTCTGTCTCTTCCGAAAGGTGCACTGCACGCTCTATCAGTTCAAACACTTCGGGGTGTACGCGCACCGGTTCCCTGGCAGCATGGGCGTTAAGGTAGCTGATTTCACTCTCGGGGAGGTAGTGGCTGAGTAGATGTTCGATGCGCTCAATCTCTTCAATAGCCACCTCTGCCGCAGAGCGCAGTAGCCCCCTGTCTTCGCCAAAAGCGAACACTTCGAAGTCGCAACCCATCGCGATTGTATGGAGGTGGATAAGGCAGGACATTGCTTACTCAGCACGCTAAGGTCACGACGGAGCGTAACCCTCCGGCTGGTCATTTGGAGGAATACGCTCCGTCGCATCCACTATGAGAAGAACCGCTTTACTTGCCCGCCGGCTTCTCGTCCTTCACCTGCGTCAGCGTTATCTTCGCAGACATGTTCATCTGCATGTTCTGCGGCACCTGAGGGTTGGCGCCGCCCTGCATCTGCACGGTCATGACCAAGTCGCCATCCATCTTCAGGATGTTGCCGGTAGCGAGGTCGTAGTAAGTGAACGCCACCATCTTCATAGTGCCCGATATAGGCGGCATACCGGCAGGGGTTTGTCCCGCCATCGCCGCCATCAGCTTCTCGTAGGGTATCTCCACCTCGGTCCTGATACGGGCGGCATCCACTCCACCGACCTTTTCCACGCTCACGAAGGTCTGTTTGGCAGTAATCTTCAGGTCACTTGCGTTGGGGATGGGCACTTCTGTTTCCCACGAGTCCCCCACCCTCACCTCGCCTTCGGGGAACATAGCAGGTGAGTTGAACCCGGTGCCGAAGTTCATATTACCTATGCCGGGCGCGCCCATTGCCATCTTTTCCAGCCCCTTGATTTCATGCACCTTGTTGCGGTCGTCGACCACTGTGGTGATGACCATGTCGCTCAGGTTGGTGGGCACTGGTGGAGCGAACTCCTGGCCGTTCATGTACAGTTTCATGCTCTCGAAGCTGGTATGGACGGTGGCTTTACCCTCTTTAATGCCCGCTACCTTTTCACGATAGGTCATCACCATCTGCATGTTCAGGGGCATGGTGTTTTCGCCCATCTGCATCTCGCCGTTCATGTCCATAACCACCTTGTAACGGCGGATGTCGTTGACCTTGAAGACACGACGCAGTTTGTATCCCTCTTGCGCCAGCGCAGGTAGCACCGCTATATTGACCAGCGTTACCAGCGCAGCTGCCAGCAATAATCGTGTCATAAGTCGCATGTTTCGTACCCCTTTCTATCGTCCGGTTTGTTGGTCTGATGACGTGCGAGGAACCAGTTCCTCGCGGGTGATTTGTACTCTTGCCGTCAGGCGTACAGGAGCCGGTTGTGTAGCAGTTTCACCAGGATTCAGCAAGCGTGTCTCTTGCTCATACTGCGCATCCATTACCGCCTTGACCAGCCTGCCGTCGGCGCGGCTGAACCACACCTGCGCTTCACCGCTGACACTCTGTTTTATCTGTTTCACCATCAGGCTCTCGTCGGTGGTGGGCAGGTCGAAGATGTCTGCCTTGAACGCGCGGCTCCAGCGCATTTTCTGGCTGAATAGCGAAGCGGTTATGCCGTTTACAGCCTCGTCTTTGAGCCATCGCGCGGTGAACTGCGCGGGTACGTCGCCGGGGATGGAGGTCATTGCGCGAGAGTAGCTCCATTCCTGCTCGGACAAGATGGGTTCTTTGGGAAACACCAGCTGGAACGCCAGCAGGGGCAGCTGGTTCACTTCCACTCCGGGAATAGGGATGTTGAAAGGCATCGCACCGCCTCCCTTGCGTTCCACCACCTCTCCCTGCGGAGAAACCACAACCACCAGGTCGCGCACGCTGGTGCGCAGGCGGTCTACCGGCAAAGGCAGTGCCTGCCCGTCCATCTCCGCTTTGAACGCCTCTACGTCGATGCCCAGCTCCGCATTGCCATCGGGACGCACCTGACGCACCTTCAGCACCACCGTCATATCCAGTAAGACCTTTTCCACTGGCAAGCCACCGAACAGGGGCAGCGTGCCCGACATCTGCGCGTTTATCCGATATCTTGCCTGCGTGTTCGGCTCGAAGCGGTAGCGAAACAGCTGTGCCGTAGCCTGCGCCGGCGCCTGCTGGGCGACCGCCGTCGTATGCACCAGCAACCCCACGACCGTCCACAGCGCGATTCTCAGATAGGTTCGCATCCTCTCTCCTGGTGTGTCTGCAACACTAAGTATGGCAGGATTCGGCTATATCCTTAGCGAAATCTCCTGCCGTCCGTCCACCATACAGACTATACCCACAGGTAAAATGTTACGCCGTCGAAGCGACGATAGCCTGATGCAAGAAGTATATGACCTTGTTCGGCAGATTCCTGCCGGCAGGGTGATGTCGTATGGGCAGGTAGGCGACTGGATGGTGCCGCCTCTTTCGGCGCGCATCGTAGGCAGGGTGATGTACCATGCCCCCGACAGCGTACCATGGTGGCGCGTGGTGGGCAAAGAGGGTGACCTGTTGATTGCTAAACGTGACCCGCGCATGGCAGACCTGCAGCGCCATCTGCTTCAGCAAGAAGGCGTGCGTTTTCATCGGGATGGACGGGTAGATATGACATCCTGTCGCTGGCAACCGTTCGAGGAGGAAGCATGAGCAAAAGTGTGCGATTGTGGTTGGGCATTAACGGCGCATTTATTACCCGCCGCTGGGAGCAACCCGAAAACTGGATGCGCCTGACGCGCGAATGCGGTTATCGCGTGCATTCGTTTTGTGCGGACGTGTTAGACCCCTTCTTCTCCGGCAACAAAGAGTACCAGATGGAAACCGCCCGCGCGACTCGTGAGGCGGCACAGCGATACGGCGTGTTCATTAACGACATTTACACGGGCGTCGCCACGCACCGATTTCACGGCTTGAGCCACTCCGACCCGCGCGTGCGCCAGCGTATGAAGGAGTGGATTATCGAGTGCGCCGACATCGCCAGCGCGATGGGTGTGGACGCTATTGGAGGCCACTGGGATGCCTTCTCGGTGGAGGTGCTTTCCGACCCTGCCCGCCACGAGGAGGCGTTGCGCCGACAGTACGCTATCTTCCGCGAGCTGTCCGAAGCGCTGGCACAGAAAGGCATCCGCGCACTGTATCAGGAACAGATGTATATCCCCAGCGAATCGCCCTGGACGCTGGCAGAGGCGGAGCGATTTCTGGTAGAGGTGAACCGCGAACGCAAGGGCATACCCGTGTACCTTACTCTGGACGTAGGACACTGCGCGGGGATGCACTACGGCTTAAGCGGCGCCGACCTGGACTACACCGAATGGATACGGCGTTTTGGCACAGCGGCGGAGGTCATCCATCTCCAGCAGACCACGCCAGATGCCAGTGCGCACTGGCCCTTCACCCCTGAATACAACGCGAAGGGGCATATCGAGATACCGAAGGTGCTGGATGCTATTGCGGAAAGCCTGCGTCGGCGCGATGAACACCCCTGGGCGGAGTGGCTGCCTCTACCGCAGAACATTTACCTGATTTGCGAAATCATTCCCGGCTCCACCAAGCGCGAAGAGGTGATACTGGATGAGCTGAAGCGCAACGCCGATTACCTGCGCCGATGGATACCCGAGGAGGGGCTGGAAGTAAAGGTTTAGGTACGGATTCGCTCCCCTGCCACCGGTGGTCGTTTCTTGTGCCACTCTGTCTCTTGCTGGAAAACCTGCGCGAGAGCGAGGATTTTCGCCTCCTCGTACGGCGCACCGATAATCTCCAGCCCCAAAGGCAAACCGCCGGCGGTGAATCCCATCGGCACGGAGATGGAGGGTAAGCCTGTCAGATTGGCAAAACCGCCGTTTCCGCCCATGTTTACCCAGGTCTCGTTCAGACTGCGGTCAACAGGTAGCGCACCCTGTAGCAGTGTCGGCGCCATCAGCACATCGCAACGCTCGAACACCTTCGCCATCGCGCGGGAGGCTTCCGCCCGGACCCGCATCGCCCGCAGGTAATCCACCGCCGAAAGCGTCAGCCCTGAGAGCAAACCCACTGCCTGCGACTGGTCCGCCAGTTCATTTACCTTGCCGCTGCGGATGAGGTTCTCAAACGCAGAAGAGCCTTCCGCCACGATAATCACCTCCGCCGCCTCGTTAAACGGCAGGTCGGGTAGTTTCACCTCCACGAACTCCATTTTGCGCCCTTTGAACACTTCCAGCGCGTCGCGGAAGCACCGCTCGGCATCGGTCGCGTTGTTCTTCGCAAAATCTACAGGCAATAAGCCGATGCGAAAGCGACGGTTCCTCCATGTGGAGAAGCGGTAACGGAACGGCACGTCGCTACTCGACGGGTCGCGCGGGTCATGCCCGGCTATCGCCTGCAGGATATGCGCGCAGTCCTCCGCGCTACGAGCCATAGGTCCTATCTTATCCATCGTCCACGAGAGCGCCATCGCTCCGTAACGGCTCACCCGTCCGTAGGTTGGGCGCAAGCCGGTCACCCCGCAGAAAGCGGCGGGCACAGTGATGGAACCCCATGTCTCCGTGCCCAGCGCAAAGCCAACTGCACCCGCTGCCACCGCTGCACCTGAACCGCTGGAAGACCCTCCTGCCCAGCGTGTCGTATCCCACGGGTTGAGGCAGGCTCCTGTCAACGAGGCATGAGCGAACTCGTAGCCTCCCGCCCCTGCCAGTTCAATCATCGCCAGCTTGGCAACCAGCACCGCCCCCGCGCGATGCAGTCGCTCGATAACGGAGGCGTCGTAGTCAAAGCACTGGTCGCGGTGAGCAGGTGAACCCCACCGTGCAGGAATGCCTTTCGTGGCGAACAGGTCTTTCGCGCCATAGGGGATGCCATGCAACACGCCGCGATACTTGCCGGAGGCGATTTCTTTGTCCGCCTGCTGCGCCTGCTGCAGGGCAACCTCTTCGGTGATTTCGGCAACCGCACGCAGGGCGGTTCCGCGCGTGCGCAAAGCCTGCAGGTACGCCTGCGTGAGCTCCACCGAAGAGACTTTGCGCGACCTTAGCAGCTTCGCCTGTTCGGTTACTGTAAGGAATAACAGGTCGTCGCTCATCTTCTCTCCTTCTGCAAGGGGTATGGGTGAAATACAAAGGCGGGTTCGGAACCTTCGGGCAAGGGACAGGAGCGCAAGCTTTCCAGTGTCTTCTGCATGGATTTGACCGCCTCTGCCACCTTTTGCGTTTGCTCCGGAGGCATCGGGACCGGCAGCCAGGAGTTGACGGCGGATGTCGGTGAGGTATCCGCCGGTTGGGCAGGGGGTTCCTGCGCCTTGCTACGCGCAGCCAGAGCTGCCGCAGATGTCATCAGCGCCAGATGAAACTGGCGTCTGGTCAGGGCAAATCTGTTCATCTTCTATGATTCTCCTGAATAACGGATCTACTCATCCCCAATCGCGCCGAAGTTGCGCACCAGCACGCCGAAATCGAACAGCGTCACCTCCTCATCCCCGTCCAAATCCGCATTCGCGTTCCAGTTGGGGTCCCCGGGCATACCGCCGAAAGCGGCTACCAGCGCACCGAAGTCGAAGAGCGTCACTTCATTATCGCCGTCGATGTCGCCGTTTGTCAAGGTGAAGTCCACCTGTGCATTCTTCTCCAGTGAGACGCCTGCCACCGTCTGTCTCAGCCAGTGCGAACCCTTCGCGGAGAGGTCAAACGTCCCCCATAGCGAGGTCTGGAACTGGTATTCACCCGTGTCGCTCAGTGCAACAATATGCGTCTCCAGCGGTGCGGTCTCGCCGGGGGAGCGCACCTCTACCGGCACGTTCAACCCGCCCGTCGGCGCGGTGTAATCGCCCAGCGTTATCGTTCCGCTCACCGTGCGCAGGCTGATATTGCCCAGTGCGGAGATGGTATACGTTCCGTTTACACGAGTGCGCACCTCGTTCAGCGTGAGGTTAAACAACAAATGCGCTACATCTCCAGGTGGAAGGACGGTAGGTAAATCCATCGCAAACTGCGGGATGGGCTGGTTGGGCGTATCCACATCCGACCAGTCAATGGTATTCACCGAAAGAATGGTGGCGGTATCGCCCTGTATCTCCACCTCGCCGACCAGTGCCAGCGGGTTCGGGTTGGAAGTGCTTTCCAGCACGCTACCCTGCAGCTCCGCCCGCACGGTGAGCACCACCGTCGGCGCAACGGCGAAGGCGTAGCGATTACCGCCCAGCGGGGTCAGCGTACCCACCGCCGGGTCACCCACCTGCGCCAGCGTCAACATCGTGACCAGCACCTCGCCCACAGGTACGGTAAACCGTCCGGCAGGATAAGTGGAGGTGGGGTTGCGTGTGCGAAAGCCGTCGGTGGCAAACTCTGCACTGGCGGGCAAGCTGACCGCGCCCGAATGCAACAGGTCGGAGAAGAGGTCAAGCAGAATCACCTGCCCCGCGTCGGGATGAAACACCATGCTGAACGTGCCTGCCGGTTTGGAAGCCACGTTGCCCTCCACCGACGGGTTCACCTCCACCGGAACCGGCACGTTCTCGGTAGAGCCAAAACTGCCGAACAGACCGGGCTTGGTGCGCGTGCCGGTGGGGTTGGTGTTGGGGTCGTAGTTGCCGATAAGCGTACCGGAGGTGAACGCCTGCAGGGAGACGTTCACGTTCAGGTCACTGTCTGAAGGCGACATTACGAAGTCGTACTTGCGCTGTGCGCTGACAACGGCGCACAGGAGTACCAGCAAGAGGGCTACAGGCAACATCCGACAATGCATCGTGTACACGCTCCTTTCTGAAGTCCATTTCACCCTCTGGAGGGCGAGGCTCCGCCGAGCCGACCGGTTTGTGGTCGCGACGGAGCGCGACCCTCCAGCAGCATCAGGCTTCTGCCCACGTCAACAGTTTAGTGTACCCAACCAAAGTCGTCAAGCGGGCGTTTCTCCCTGCAGACACCTTCTCTATAACGCACGCCACACCATACGTATCGCGCTAATAACCAGCAGCACAATCAGTACGTTGCGCAGCACGCGCGAACGTAACCGTCGGGATAACGCCGCGCCCAGATGCGCCCCGGCCATTACCCCCAGCACGGCAGGAGCCGCCAGCGTGGGGTCTACGTAGCCGTGCAGCAGATAGATGGCTGCGCTCACACTACCGGTGATGCCAATCATGAACGAGCTGGTCGCCGCTGCCGCTTTAAGCGGTACGTTCATCAGCAGGTTCATCACAGGCACTTTAATCAGCCCTCCACCGACTCCCAGCAGAGCCGAGATGATGCCCGCCAGTAGGCTGAAACCCCACCCGACCGCCATGCGCGTAGGCGTGTAGCAAACCGTTTTGCCTGTGGCGTGGTCTACATAACATGCGCTTGCGCCGTTGGCATCTTCCACAGCCACTTCTTGTGCGACCGGTTCGGGAGGGCGTCTGCTCAGCGTCCATGCAACGTATCCCTGCAGTAACCCGAATAGCAGTGCAAGCCATCGCGGGCTGAGCAAACGGAAGAGCACACTGCCAAGCAGTGCGCCCAGCACAGTCGCGCTCTCCAGCCACATCGCCAGCGGGATATTGGTGTAGCGATAGCGCAGGTGTGAGATGCTGGCGGTGACCGATGTGGCGATGACGCCCAACAAACTGGTGGCAACCGCCGCTTTTTCCGGCACATGCAGCAGCAGTACCAGTGCGGGCACCAGGATGATGCCTCCACCCAGCCCCAGGAGCGCACCCAGAATCCCCGCCAGCACCGACGCGAGGAAGATAGTCAGCATCCCCATCTCAGTGCCGGAAGTGGCGCATGCCGGTGAATACCATAGCCAGACCGAGCCTGTCCGCCGCTGCAATCACCTCATGGTCCTTCACCGAGCCACCGGGCTGGATAATCGCTGTCACGCCGGCGATAGCCGCCGCTTCGACGTTATCGGGGAAGGGGAAGAAAGCGTCCGATGCCAGCACCGAGCCTTTCGCTCGCTCGCCTGCCGCTTCGCACGCCAGTCTCACCGACTGCACGCGATTCATCTGTCCTGCACCGACGCCCACAATCACCCAGTCCTTCGCCAGAACAATGGCGTTGGATTTCACGTGTTTGACCACCTTCCATGCGAACAGCAGCTGCTCCAGCTCCTCGTCGGTAGGCTGGCGTTTGGTGACCAGCGTTAACGCCTCGCGCTTCAGGTCGCGCAGGTCGTAGGTGCCGGGTTGCTGTTTTCCCGTCAATATCTGCAGATTCAGCAGTTGCACGTCGCGTGTTTGTACCAGCACGCTTCCCGTCAACCCGCGCAGGATGAGCCCTTCCTGTGGTGGCGTTAACTCACCCACCTCCAGCAGGCGCAGATTCGCCCCCCACTTCTTCTTCTCGGTGAGAATGGGCAGGGCGTCCTCTGCAAACGCCGGCGCGATGAGGCATTCGAAGAAGGTGTTGGGAGCGGTAATCTTCTCGGCGGTCTCGGCGTCTACCGGTCGATTCAACGCCATAATGCCCCCGAAGGCGGAAACAGGGTCTGCCATGCGGGCACGCTCAACCGCTTCGGGCAGGGTGTCTGCTACCGCTACACCGCAGGGGTTGGTGTGTTTGATAATGACGCAGGCGGGTCGGTCGGTGGCGAACTCTTTGACCAGCTCCAGCGCGGCGTCGCAGTCCAGCAGGTTGTTGTAGGACAGCTCCTTTCCGTGCAGCTGGCGTGCGGTGGCGATGCTGGGCTCGGTGAAGCCCGGAAAGCGATAAAACGCCGCCTGCTGGTGGGGGTTCTCGCCGTAGCGCAGTTCCTGTGCCTTGCGCAAGGCGACGGTAAACTCCTGCGGGAAGAGGGTTTCGGGGATGAACTGCTGTCGCAGGTACGCAGCGATTTGTGCATCATAAAAGGCAGTGTGCGCGAACGCCTTTGCCGCCAGCCGACGCCGCGTCTCCAGGCTAATCGCGCCTCCGCTTGCCTGCATCTCTTCAATGATAGATTCGTAGTCGGCGGGGTCTACCACAACGGCGACGCTCTCATGATTCTTAGCGGCGGCGCGCACCATCGTCGGACCGCCGATGTCGATATTTTCTATCGCCTCATCCAGTGTCACATCGGGACGGGCGATGGTGCTCTCAAAGGGATACAGGTTCACGCACACAAGGTCAATCGGTTCAATGCCTGCCGCTTGCAGTGCCTGCAGATGTTCAGGCTTGCGACGGTCGGCGAGAATGCCTGCGTGGATGGCAGGGTGCAGGGTCTTTACCCGTCCTTCCATCATCTCGGAAAAGCCGGTGACCTGTTCTACTGGCGTTACGGGAATACCCGCTTCCTGAAGGGTTCGGGCGGTACCGCCTGTGGAGATGATTTGCACACCCGCCTCATGCAGGGCTTTAGCGAAGGGCACAATACCCGTTTTATCGGAGACGCTGAGCAGCGCACGTCGGACTTGGCTCATAGTGAAGATTCCCCCCTGCGAAAGCGTTACTCTTTATTGTAGCCTCAATACAGGGCATGAGTCAACATAAGGCGGAGCAGGGCAGGAGTAGAGTAGCGGAACTATCCCTTGCAGGCTTCTACCACCCTTTCGGCGTAGACGATTGAGAGGACTACCCTTCTTGTGGCGACACGTGCAACGTCTTCTCGTGCGTGTAGGTAACGAAGCCGGGCTGTGCACCGCGCGGACGGCGCACGTACTTGCGCAGGGTGACATCTACCGGCACAATCGAAGAATGTCGCTGCGGGCTGTTGGCGGCGGCGAGTTGCGCGGCAAACTCTATCACCTGTCGCGGCACCGCCTGCGGATTGTTATTTGTGCGTATCACCACGTGCGCACCCGTACCTGCCCGCACATGCAGCCACCAGTCGTTCGGTTGTGCCACGCGCGTTACCAGGTAGTCGTTCGCCTCGGCGTTCTCGCCCACCAGCACCTGCCACCCACCCGGCGCGATGTGGACGCGAATGCGTTTGCCCTCAAACTCTCCTTGAGGTCTTGGCGTCGCCTCACCGGAGACTCCTGCGGTGGGGTTGAACCAGCCGCGCGCCGCCATCTCCTCCCGCAAAGCGGTTAACTCCGATAGTTCACGCACCGACTCGAGCCGTCGCAATGCGTCCTGCACCAGTATCTCTTCGGTTTGCAAACGGTGGCGCATCGCCTCCAGCCGTTCGGCGTTTTGCTCCACGTGACGGGCGCGCGCGAAGTATCGCTCCGCGTTCTGCTGAGGGGATAGCGTGGGGTCTAATGGGATGGTGAGGGTGGATTCGTCCGTGCCATAAAGGTCGGGCAGGGTTACCTTCTCCGCGCCTCTGGGAACCTGCGACAGGAATGCCAGCAGGGTCTCGCCCCAGCGTCGATACTGGTCTGCTTTGGTGCGTTCCTGCACTCCCTGTTCCAGCTGCTGCAAGGCACTGCGCCGTGCCTGAAGCACTCGCTGCAGGATTCCCTGCAGGGTGCGTTTCTGCTGTTCCATCTCCGCGCGGGGGATGGCGAC
>Ga0101941_1000653_pt1 | contig 47693 bp, 39 predicted proteins | sample DewCreD2012metaG_3_FD_75242 | JGI IMG/M metagenome (GOLD analysis project Ga0101941, IMG submission 75242) | Hot spring sediment bacterial and archeal communities from British Columbia, Canada, to study Microbial Dark Matter (Phase II) - Dewar... ... | reverse complement strand
CCGTGTTTCGGATGCCCCCTTCCTTCGCAGGGAAGGGAGGAAAGGGGGTTAGGTCAAGGAGTATCGCCAATGAACTCGGGACAGATACCCACCCATTGCGGTTTCGTGGCGATTGTGGGCAAGCCGAACGTGGGCAAGTCCACCCTGCTCAACGTCATGCTTGGGGTGAAGGTCGCGCCTATCACCTCGCGTCCGCAGACCACACGGCGCGGCGTGCGCGGTATCTACACCGAGGGCAACCGGCAGGTGGTGTTTGTAGATACGCCCGGCTGGCACCAGCCAAAAGACCGGCTGGGGCAGTTCATGATAGAACAGATAGACACCGCGCTGGAGGAGATTAACCTGGTACTGTGGGTGGTAGACCTGCGCCATCCCCCCACCCCTGAAGACGAAGACCTGGCGAACCGATTACAAGGGGTAGACGCGCCGATATGGATTGTGGGCAACAAAATAGACGCCGCGAAGTACCCGGAGCAGGCGATGCAGGCGTACGCCGCGCTGTTGCCGAACGCTCAAAGGCACATTCGCCTTTCCGCGCTCAAAGACCCGAAAGCGGTGTACCGCCTGCGTGAAGAGATTCTGCTGGCGATGCCCGAATCGCCGTTCTTCTACCCGGTGGACATCCGCTCGGACCAGTCGCGACAGCACTGGGCGGCGGAAATCGTGCGCGAGCAGGCGATGAGCCTGCTGCGCGAGGAAATCCCGTATAGCATCGCCGTGCGCGTCACCGATTGGGAAGAGCGCGAAAACGGGGTACAGTATATCCGTGCGGAGATTATTGTGGAGCGCGAGGGACATAAAGCCATTGTTATCGGCAAGGGAGGCGGTATGCTCAAGCAAATTGGGCAGGAGGCGCGCAAGCAGCTGGAACTGTTCTTGGGCAGCAAGGTGTATCTGGAGCTGGTGGTGAAAGTGATGCCGGATTGGCGACGCGACCCCAGAGCGCTACGGGAGCTGGGCTATGAGTAAACAGGAGAAAGCGGAGATGGCAAAGGCGTTGATTATCGTCGAATCGCCTGCAAAGACCAAGACCCTGAAGAACTTTCTGGGCGACGACTTTCGGGTGGAAGCCTCCATGGGGCACGTGCGCGACCTGCCGGAGAAGGAGTTCGGCGTGGACGTACAAAACGGCTTCACACCCACTTACATCACCCTGCCCGAGCGCCAGGAGGTGCTGAAGAAGCTCAGGGAGGCGGCGGAGAAGGCGTCAGAGGTGTACCTCGCCTCCGACCCCGACCGCGAAGGCGAAGCCATCGCCTGGCACCTTAAGGAGGCGTTGAACCTGCACCACGCCCGCCGTATCGAGTTCAACGAGATTACGCGCCAGGCGGTACAGCAGGCTCTACAGCACCCGCGCGATATCGACATGAATCGTGTCAACGCCCAGCAGGCTCGGCGCATTCTGGACCGCATCGTGGGCTACCGTCTCAGTCCTCTGCTCTGGAAGAAGGCAAACCGCAACACCCTCAGCGCGGGGCGCGTGCAGTCGGTAGCGGTACGGCTGGTGGTGGAGCGCGAGCGCGAGATAGAAGCCTTCGTACCCGAGGAGTACTGGACGATTACCGCCCGCCTCACGCCCGATACGGAGGCAAACGCTTTCGACGCCACCCTGCGCCTGCGCGACGGCGAGAAGCTGGAACTGCACAACGAACAGGAAGCCAACGCTGTGCTGCAGGAGCTGGAAGGCGCGCAGTACGTGGTGCAGAAAATCAAGCGCAGTGAGCGCAAGCGTAACCCCTCGCCGCCTTTTATCACCAGCACACTGCAACAGGAGGCGGCGCGTAAGCTGGGCTTCAGCGCAAAGCGCACCATGCAGGTTGCTCAACAGCTGTACGAGGGTGTGGAGCTGGGCGCGCAGGGCTCCGTCGGCTTGATTACTTACATGCGTACCGACTCCACCCGCGTTGCCGCCGAGGCGCAGGCACAGGCGAGAGAATACATCGGCAAACAGTTCGGCGACCGTTATCTGCCCGAGAAACCACCCCAGTACCGCTCGCGAGGCAGCGCACAGGATGCACACGAAGCCATCCGCCCAACCTCCGTCACGCGCACGCCGGAGTCAGTAAAAGCGTACCTCTCTAAGGAGCAGTACGAGCTGTACCGGCTGATATGGCAGCGGTTCGTCGCCAGCCAGATGTCGCCGGCGGTGCTGGATGTGGTGACGGTGGACATTCAGGCGAACCGCTACACTTTTCGCGCTACCGGCTCCAGCGTGAAGTTCGACGGCTTCATGCGCGTGTACGTGGAGGGCAAGGATAACGGCGAACTGAGCGACGAGGAGCGACCGCCTCTGCCGCCGATGATGGAGGGGCAGGTGTTGACCCTGCTCAATCTGCTACCCGAACAACATTTCACCGAACCGCCTCCCCGCTACACCGAAGCCACGCTGGTGAAGGCGTTAGAGGAGAAGGGCATCGGTAGACCCAGCACCTACGCCACCATCCTCTCCACTATCGTGGAGCGAGGCTACGTGGAGTTAAAGGAGAAGCGCTTCTATCCGACGCAGCTGGGCATCGCGGTCACCGACTACCTGGTGAAGCACTTCCCGGACATCATGGACGTGCAGTTTACCGCCGGTGTGGAACAGCAGCTGGATGACATCGAGGAGGGGAAACAGCGGTGGACGGAAGTGCTCCATGCCTTCTATGAGCCGTTTGCGCAGCGACTGGCGGAGACGGAGAAGAGCAGTGAGTTCGTACGCATCGAGCCAAAGGAGACCGACTACACCTGCCCCAACTGTGGCGCGAAGATGCTGCTGCGCGAGGGACGTTACGGCAAGTTCCTCGGTTGTTCGCGCTATCCCGAATGCAAGACCATCGTGAAGGTCACCCGCAGTGGCGAACCCGCTCCCCCCGACCGTCCCTCCGACGAAGTGTGCGACCAGTGCGGCTCGCCGATGGTCATCCGCTGGGGCAGATACGGCGAGTATCTGGCATGTAGCAACCCGCAATGCGGTGCGCGCAAGCCGATGGAGAAATCGCTTGGCGTGACCTGCCCGCAGTGCAAACAGGGGCAGATTGTAGAGCGCAAAGCACGCAAGGGCAAGATGCGTGGCAAGGTTTTCTACGGCTGCAACCGCTATCCCGAATGCGACTTCACGCTGTGGGACAAGCCGGTGGGCAGAGTGTGCCCGAAATGTGGCTCGCTACTGGTAGAGAAGCAGAACGGGCGGAAGCAGGTTACCATCGCCTGCTCCAACAAGGAATGCGACTACCGCGAGGATGCTCCAGCGGAAACGAAGGCGATGGCATCATAGGAAGGACAGATCGATAGCAGTGTCGAACCACCACCCAAATTGACCGGGTGGTGACGTTCGTTGAACACACTGTATGCGCGTGCTCTGGCGTTGCTTCGTGCGGGGCTACAGACTCCGTCGGCGAATTTTCGCGATGGACAATGGGAAGCGATAGAGGCTCTGGTTGCCCACAAAAGACGGGTGCTTTTGGTTCAGCGCACTGGCTGGGGCAAAAGCATTGTCTATTTTATCGCGGCGAGGCTCTTGCGTGAGCAAAACGGCAACAAGGGTCTGGCGCTATTGATTTCCCCCCTGCTCTCCTTGATGCGCAACCAGATAGAAATGGCAGGACGCATGGGCATCCATGCTGAAACCATCCACTCCGCGAACATTGAGCAATGGGATGCGGTAGAGACGCAGCTACTCAGCGATAGAATAGACCTGTTACTCGTCAGCCCAGAGCGACTCGCCAATGCAGATTTTTACGGGCGCGTTCTGCAACAGGTTGCGCCGCGCATCCTGATGCTCATTGTGGACGAGGCTCATTGCATCTCGGATTGGGGGCATGACTTCCGTCCCGATTACCGCCGTATCGCACGAGTGCTGCGTCTGCTACCGCGCAATATACCGGTGCTGGCAACCACCGCAACCGCCAACAATCGCGTGGTGGAAGATATTCGACAGCAGTTGGGCGAAGAGGTACACATCCAGCGAGGTCCGCTAGCTCGGCGCAGCCTACGTCTGCAAAATATCCTTCTGCCCTCTCAGGCGGAACGATTGGCATGGCTGGCAGCGCATCTGGACACACTGCCGGGCAGTGGTATCATCTACACGCTCACTGTTGCCGATGCTGAGCGTGTTGCCCGGTGGCTGCAGACAAAAGGCTTTGACGTGCATCCCTATCACGCCGATTTGGAGAACCCGGTGCGCGAGGCGCTGGAGCACAAGCTATTGCATAATCAGGTGAAAGCGCTGGTTGCGACAGTCGCGCTCGGCATGGGCTTCGACAAACCCGACTTGGGATTTGTGGTGCACTTCCAGCGTCCCGGCTCGGTGGTACACTACTACCAGCAAATCGGCAGGGCAGGCAGGTCGCTGGAAAACGCTGTGATTGTATTGCTCGGCGGGGAAGAGGATGATGAGGTTATCGATTACTTTATCCGTACCGCCTTCCCGCCTCAAGCGCATACCGAAGCAATTTTGAGCGCACTGAGGCAGAGCCCAGATGGACTGAGCATCGTAGAGATAGAGCGCAAGGTCAACCTGTCGCGTCAGCAAATAGATAAGGTTTTGCGACTGCTCTCTTCCGAAACGCCATCGCCTGTTCTGCAGATGGGTAGCAAGTACGTACTCGCACCGGTACCATACTCTACCGATGTAGAACGTATTCACAGGCTCACCGCGTTACGTCGCGCAGAGCAAGAACAGATGCAGCAGTACATGCAGAGTTCGGAATGCCTGATGCTTTTCTTACAGCGTGCTCTGGATGACCCCCACGCTGAACCATGCGGAAAATGCGCAGTTTGCCTCGGCAGTCCGATAGTATCCCCGATGGTAGACGAACAAACTGTGCGCGAGGCGGTACAGTTTTTGCGTCGTTCAGAGATACCTCTGGAACCTCGCAGGATGTGGCCCACCAGAGAGGGGTTGTCTATCTGTAGAGGGCAAGGTAAGATTCCGGAATCTCTACGCGCCGAGGAGGGACGCGCCCTGTGCCTCTGGGGAGATGCTGGCTGGGGAGTGTTGGTAAAGCGAGGAAAATACGCAGACGGTTTTTACAGCGACGATCTTGTCGACGGAATGGCGGAAATGGTTAGACGCTGGAGCCCCGAACCTGCTCCACAGTGGGTAACTTGTGTACCTTCCCTGCGCCATCCCCATCTGGTACCTGACTTCGCGCAGCGGCTCGCCCAAAAATTAGGACTGCCATTTGTGCCCTGTATCCATAAGGTACGGGAGACGCGCCCTCAGAAAGAGATGCAGAACAGCTTCCATCAAGTGTACAACCTGGACGGCGCATTTGAAGTACGTCCTTGGGAAGGAATAACAAAGCCTGTTTTTCTGGTGGACGATGTGGTAGACTCAGGATGGACACTGACAGTGATTGCAGCACTGTTACGCCAGGCTGGGAGTAGCGCGGTATTTCCTATTGCGCTGGCAAAGCAGGTGTTACGTGGAGGGTAAGAATGTATGCTCTACAACCCAATACACAAGTAGCTACTCTGCTATGCGCTCACACAGGTAACGACCCGATACAGCCATTATCACAATCGGAGTACGTGAGACTGGTCGACTGGCTCCAGGATAGGGGATACTCTCCGGAAGTGCTGTTGTCCCCTGATGTATATCTGCTACTTCTCGAGGGGGAGGAGCAGACCAAGCTATCCGCGGAGCGGGTGAAAGCCCTGCTTGAGCGCGGAACGCAAGTCGCCTTGTGGATGGAGAAGTGGAGCAACGCAGGAATGTGGATAGCTTCTTGGGAAGACGCAGAATATCCCGCTGTGCTACACGAAAAGCTGCGCAAACAGGCGCCTGTGCTGTTATATGGCTTTGGTAATCCAAGCCTACTGCAGCAGGGGGGATTGGCTATCGTTGGTTCACGCCATGCGAGCGAGAACCTGCTGGAGTCTGCACGTCGCGTTGCGAATCGATGTGCTCAACAGTCGTGGGTAGTCATCTCCGGCGGGGCGAAGGGCGTTGATAGAGCAGCTATGCTGGGCGCGCTGGAGGAAGGCGGGACATGCGTGGGCGTGCTGGCTGCCGACCTTGCGCGAATAGCTACCTCATACACCCTGCGCGATTACCTGCTTTCGGACAAGCTGTGCCTGATTTCGCCATATCATCCTCAAAGCGGCTTCACGGCAGGCAATGCGATGGGGCGTAACAAGATTATCTACGCCCTCGCGGAGTTTGCCCTAGTTATCGCCTGCGAAACAGGCAAGGGAGGCACATGGGCTGGCGCCAAGGAGAACCTGCAAAACCGCTGGACACCCCTTTTCGTCATGGTGGGCGAAGAGGCTCCCGAAGATAACCTCGTACTGCTCGGACTAGGGGCGCGCGCCTTTCCAACACGCATAGAGGGTCCCCTGCGGGGGCAGCTATTGTCTCTTATGCAATCCGCCCAGGCTGGACAGATAGCTCTGCCGATAGAGGTATAAGGCGGCGATATTGCCCTGGGCCAGCACCCAAGTAATCACGCCTGACAGACTAAAACAATCAGTAGCGATAACCCTGAGACAAAAGGAGGAGGTTATGAAGCTCTTTCTGGACACCGCCAACATCGAGGAGATTAAGACCGCCTGGAGTTGGGGCGCGATTGAGGGCGTAACCACCAACCCCTCGCTGGTGGCAAAGGAGGGGCGTCCGTTCAAAGAGATCGTGCGGGAAATTTGCGAAATCGTCAACCCGGGCGACATCAGCGCAGAGGTAGTGAGCCTTGACGCAGAGGGCATGATTCGTGAAGCACACGAGGTCGCCAGCTGGCATCCCAACATCGTGGTCAAAATCCCCATGACCAAAGAGGGCATGAAGGCAGTGAAAGTGCTCTCACGGGAGGGCATCCGCTGTAACGTCACGCTGGTGTTCAGCCTGTCTCAGGCGTTTCTGGCGGCGAAGGCAGGAGCCTATTACATCAGCAACTTCGTCGGGCGCGTGGACGACATCAGCGGCGAAGGCATGAACGCCGTACGCGACACGGTGAATATGATTAAAGAGTACGGCTTCACGAGCCAGGTGCTGGTCGCCAGCGTGCGCCATCCGATGCACGTGGTGGAGGCTTTGCGAGCAGGCGCACATGCCTGTACCGTGCCTTTCAAGGTGCTGGAGCAGCTCTATCAACACCCGCTGACCGACATCGGCATCCAGAGGTTCCTGGCGGACTGGGAGAAATCAGGCGCAAGCATTTTCTAGGAGATGCTACACAACATGGAATGGATATCCGGTTCTGTCACCGCGCCGCGTGGCTTTCGGGCGGCGGGGGCGCGCTGTGGCGTGAAGTCGCAGGGCAAAGACCTTGCGCTGATTGTCTCGGACGTACCGGCTACGGTCGCCGGCATGTTTACCACCAACAGAGCTGCCGCACCTTGCGTGCGTTACTCGCGCCATGTGATAGAGGCGGGCATTGCTCGCGCTGTCGTCGCCAACAGTGGTAACGCCAACGCCGCTACGGGGGAAGAGGGCTTTGTGGACAACGTGCGCATGGCGCAGAAGGTGGCACAACTGCTGGAGTGCCCACCTGCTCAGGTGGTGACCGCCAGCACAGGCATCATCGGGCACAAACTGCCTGTGGAGAAGATAGAATCGGGCATCGAGCAGGCGATGCTGGAGCTCTCTCCAGAGGGCGGAGAGGCTGCCGCCGAAGCCATCATGACTACCGATACCGTACCCAAAGCGGAGGCTGTCAGCCTGAAACTACCCGAAGGCGAGGTGCGAATCGGCGGTATCGCCAAGGGCGCAGGCATGATTGCTCCCAACATGGCCACGATGCTCTGCTTCCTGACCACCGACGCGCAGATTTCCGCTCCCGCCTTACAGCAGGTGTTGAAAGACGCGGTGGAGCGTTCCTTCCACTGCCTGACCATCGACTCCGACACCAGCACCAACGATATGGTGGTGATTCTGGCAAACGGGCAGTCAGGCGTGGACGTGCACCGCTATCTGGACGATTTCCAGATGGCGTTAGAGAGCCTGTGTGTGCGTCTGGCTCAGCGTATCGCGCGGGACGGCGAAGGGGCGACCAAGCTGGTGGAGATCGAGGTACGCGGTGCCCCCACCTTCACACAGGCGCGCAAGATGGCAAAGACGGTTGCGGAGTCGCCACTGGTGAAGACCGCCCTCTTCGGCAACGACCCGAACTGGGGGCGCATTCTGGCAGCGATGGGGCGTAGCGGGGTGGATTTTGACCCCGATAGGGCGCATATCGCTCTGCAGGGTACCCTCGTGTACGCAGATGGCAAGCCAACTGCATTCGACGCGCACGAGTTGCACGAACAACTGAAGACGGACACGGTAAACATTACCATCGATTTGCAGGAGGGTACTGAACACGCCACCGTGTGGACATGCGACTTCAGTTACGACTACGTGCGCATCAACGCGGAGTACAGCACGTGAACGCTACGGTGGTGAGGTGGGGATAGCGGCTTCAACCGTGTGTGCCTGTTTCGGAAGAATGGATGTGAGGGGTTACCGTTCAAGTGACGGTGCATCTCCACCTCGCCAGGTAGATTCACTTACGGCTGGTGAGGCGAGCAGCGATGCCTTATAAGCACAGTATGGTGAATAGTCTGCTAAAGCGGCTCGATTCCAAAGATGCTGTCGACCGCTGTGACGCTGTGGAGGCACTCGGGCAGTATCCTCACCCCCGAGTACTGCTCACTTTGCACCATGTGTTACTATTTGACCCAAGCGACCTTGTACGCTGTACAGCTGCAGAGCAAATTGGGTACGCAGGAAATCCTTCCTCCTTACCCGTCTTGCTTGCGGCGCTGGCAGACACCTCCTGGTTGGTTCGGGGGTGGGCAGCGTCCGCTATCGGGGATATAGGAGTAGCGCAATATCGTACCTTGAATATCAAGCACATTCTTGAGGATGCGCTGCGGTACGAGGGTCATGCTTTTGTTTTGCTGAATGTAACCTATGCACTATACCAGCTGGGCGAGAAGCAATACTTACCACGTATTGTTGCTTTTCTCTCCCATCGTTCGTATCGTGTTCGCTGCGCAGCAGCAAATGTTTTGTCGGAGGTGATTGATAATAACAAATCAGTAGTTTGTGCTGCATTGCGCGATGCCCTTGCCAAAGAAAAAACAGTCGCTGTGCAAGACGCGCTCCGCAAAGCATTGTCACATTGTGACCAGCAGGAGAAGCACAAGTAAGCGACGGGTAGCACATTCACAACTGAAGCCTTCGACAACACAGTGCGCCTGGGGCTACCGTGATGACGGCGACGTGGGCTTGCTGTATATCGGTGCGCGATGGTATAATCCCGCCGTCGGTCGCTGGACAAGCGCGGACAGGTGGCTGGGTAACATCTATCGCCCGCTGTCCCTGAACAGGTATCTGTATTGCGAGGATGACCCCGTTAACGCGGTGGATCCGAGTGGGAACCAACCGGAGCCACCCTACATTTGGATACCTGTTCCCGGCCTGCCGACACCTGTCCCTGTGCCTACCCCATCGCCAACCCCCAAGCCTCCGGCGCCGCCGAAACCGAAGCCAAAGCTAGAGGGAACAGTAACCGTGAAGATAAGTCCGGCAGGTGTTGAGGTTGGAGGGGAAACCAAGTATGGGAACCTTTCAGGGAAGGTGACTATCACCCCTAACACATGGTCGATAGAGGTCAAGTACGGTAACGGGTAACATATCGTCGGGGGATTTTCCCCCGGCATTCTCGGTTCAGAACGGTCGCGTTTTGAAGGAGGGATAGGCTGAGTGGGAATAAGAGTGTTGTGTGAAGGTGCATACTCACAACATAGCCCTTCTCGCCCAGAACTACGGGTACCGATATGGATTTCGCAACAGTCTGGCTGCCTCTTCGTGCAAGCAGTACAGCGCAAAGGGGACAGGGGAGCGCTGTTTTTATTAGATACAGGTCTCCCACATCCGCTGATGTTGTCTCCGGAGGGGGTAGCGATTCTCAATTTGCCTTCACGCCGGGCAGGTCACAAAAAAGATGTTTCCTTACTTACTACTACTATTGACAGTTTCTATCTGCCCGGGGAAAACGATATGGCGTTAGCGGTTGGCCAGATTGAGGCAATCGTTGATCCAACGTTAACCGCGGTTCTCCAACATGCGGCCCCCGATATAGCTCCGGTGGCGGGTGCTATCGGGTTACCTTTGCTCAAAGACATGCCAGCAGTTACTATGGATTTCAGCACCAAACATCTGATTTACCACATTGATAATCCCCCTTCGTTACCTCCGCACGCAGCTGTGCTACCTATGGAACTAGAGCGTGCTGGTGGCGATGGCGATGGGTACAAAGCGTATGTATCGTTGTGGGGTTATCGTTCCGTTGTTGACACTGGGGCCTCCCTCACGTGCGTGCCTCCCCAAACGGCGCTACGTGCCAAATGTGTTCAGCTTAGATGGATAGAAGTGCTCAGTTTGTATACGGAGCAGCTGAGTACGGAGGCTTGTGTTGAGCGGTTAGCGATTCCTCCCTTCATAGAACCGAGGGTGCACGTGACATACCACTGCGAGAACCACATCCTCTTAGGCATGAGCTTACTAAGGCGCTTTAGAGTCACGATGGACTTTGCCAAATCTCGGTTGATTCTTGAACGGTCTGCTGACTACGAGGAACAGGTGCCGCCATCTGGGTGGTCAGGGATAGAGCGATTGGAATTGCAGAGTGGAACGATTTGCATCGCTTCCATCAAATCAGACTCCCCTGCCTACCGTGCTGGGGTCCGCGCCGGAGACGTGTTGCTTCAGGTAGATACCCACCCCGTGAAGGGACTATCGATAGAAAAGGCAGCTCGCCTCGTAGACGGTACAGCCGGTTCGCGTGTTTGCCTAGGTTTGCAAAGGCAAGGGGGCGGAAAACCTAGAAGATTGCGGGTTGCGTTCGTTCGCGACAGCGCTTGTACTCCATCGCGTCAAGTAGATTTCTACGGTTGCGTGTTGAGTAGAGAAGAGAAAGGCGTTCCACTCTTAGTGTGCGGAATTACGAAAGGTACACCAGCATACCGATGCGGACTACGAGAAGGCGATGAGGTGCACAGGATAAACAATGTCCGCGTGCAAGAATCCACGCTGCTTGAGGTCATGAAAGAGCTGGAAAAGTCGAAAGTGCGAATGGAGATTAGGCGCTGGGGGCTGCCTTTATTCGTGCAGTTTGACGCGTCGATTCACCACAAGGGTGCTCAACCGACTCAATAATGCTTTTTCAATGCTCTGTTGCAAAGATTGGCGCTTCTTAACCCACGATTGAATCATGGGCTAAGATGACAAAAATCCGCCTGCGCGGATTATAACAACCTGCGAGGGCAGGTTTCCTCCACACTATAGCCCGCTATTTCAATGGTGGGAGAGGATGTTTGTAACAGAACACTTTTCAGCGTTGCGCCATTGTCGGTCGCTGGACAAGCGCGGACAGATGGCTGGGTAACATCTATCGCCCTCTGTCGCTGAACCGGTATCTGTATTGCGAGGATGACCCCGTTAACGCGGTGGATCCGAGTGGGTACTCTTCCTTTCTTAGAGACCTCGCGACTGCCATTGCCATAGCAATAACTATTATTTATCCTCAGCCATCGCTGCCTCATGAACCACCTTACAGACCGCCTATCGTGCCTCGTCCACCCGTATCGGGTGCGCCTCCTCGCGGACCGTACCCGCCTGAACCACCGGGCGGCGGACGTTTACCTGGCAGTGGTGGGGCATAAATGCAGTAATAACCATTTTGGTAGGAGCAGAAGCTCTTGCTGAAGAGCTTCGCGTGGTGGTACCATATGCAAGAAAGGTGCAGAGCTACTATGACCCTGAGGGAGAGTGGGTGCCATAGGCCCTGACGGGATTAGCAGTATACCGACGGAGCAGGAATATGAGCGAGACCGCCGAGTATTACGTATGGCAAGGGTATGAGCTGCTCACGCGAGGAGAGGCGTTGCAAGCAGAGCTATTGTACCGCCAAGCCTTGCAAATCGAGCCTGGCAACGTGGATGCCATGACAGGGGTGATGCAATGTCTCTACATACAGGGTAAATATCGCGAACTCGTGGACTGGAGCAAGAGGGTGCTCTCTTCTCCAGTCCGCAACATCGCTTTTACCCATGAGATTTTGGGTGCGGCCTGCATGGAGATAGGCCGATACCGCCAAGCGGCAGATCACTTCCAACAGGCGATGGCACTGAATCCTGCGAGCCTATCTGCCGTGCAGGGGTATGTGCGGTGTTTGCGTCAAAGCAGGAGCAGGGAACGGCTGAAAACACTGTTGCCAGAATATGTGGCCAGGTTTCCCGACGACCCCTTCCTGCTACATGAATACGGTATGCTCCTTGCTTCTATGGGGGACTACACACGTGCATTAGAGATGCTACAGAGGGCGGCTTCGCTAGACCCCTCTTTCTACAACTGGCACGCTCTCTCGTGGGTGTTGGGTAAGCTGAAGCGGTGGGCAGAGGCGAAAGAGGCTCTGTTTCGGGCGATTGATGCTGGAGCGCCTGACGAGGCTATTGCCACATTATACTGTGACATCGGCATCTACGAGTTGTACGCCGGGAACTTGTCTTCAGCAGAAACTTTCCTGTGGAAAGCTTCGGAGTCTTTCCCCTCACGTTCAGTTTACTTCAAAGCATACCGCGCTCTTTTGCTCACCTACTGGCGCCAGCGTCGCATGAGGCAACTGCTTGGCACTTACTGGAAACTTCTTCGGGAGATATTAAGGCGGAAGAGACCATACCGTGACATGTGATAGTCATGGCAATTTTACACATTGATACTGTTATAGCTCTATACAGGTTTACTGCACGTCGGCGCTCGCTATTACGACCCGCAGGTAGAGGGAGGTTCACCTCACGCGACGCAGTGCTCAGTGAGCACCCGTATCTGTACTGCGAGCATGAGCCGGTCAATTAACCGGTGTGGTGATAGTCAGAAATGAGATTTATCGGGTCTACAGGGATATTTGGATTAGAAAGACTACCTCCAGGCCATCCTGCAGACTAATTGGAGATGGGGATGATAGTGAGGGAAGAAGCGCGGTATCGGTCTCCTGCCGAACTGCTAACGCAAATGGGAGAGTGGCTGGAAGGCGCAGGGCACCTGGAGGTGGCTCGGATGTACTACGAGTCGGCACTGAAGATAGACAAAACATTCGCCCTTGCGCTGTTCCGGTTGGGAAAACTTGCATATAGAACTGGCAAATACGACGAGGCAACAAGAATTTTGAAACAGGCGACGGCACTCACCCCGGACCATGCTCCCACCTACTATCAGCTTGCGTTATCATATGAGAAATCGGGTAGATTACGCAGCGCCGCCCATTGGGCACGGCAGACCCTGCGTTATAATCCGGAGCATGATGGGGCGTTTTTGGTACTGCTACGTTGCTATGCTGGTTTACGGTGGTGGCGCTCTGTTCTGCGGATATGTACAACTTTGCCTCAACGAATGCATCAAGCAGGAGAGGTAAAGCTGTGGCAGGCGTTAGCATATACCGGGCTTGGGCAATTGAGCAAGGCGTCCGAGATATGGGAGCAGGTTCCCAACCGCATACGCAGGCGATATGAGGAAGAGAGCCGGCGGATTGAGCAGCTGCTCTCGTCTGTTGAAGACATTTAACCACGAGCCGTGCAAGCTGTCGTATTCAGCCTCAAGATAACGCATGTATTGGTCGTCAAGGTCCTCTTCTGGGGAGGGCGAGGCTCTGTCCGAGCCGTCTGTTTCTGGTCGCGACGGAGCGCGACCCTCCAAAAATTTCAGATTTGACAGTGCACTAAGACTCCGAAAAGTACTCCTCCAGATGCTCACGCAGGAGAGCGCGGGCGCGGTGCAAACGTGCCTTCACCGCCGCTACGGTGAGACCAGTGCGCTCCGCCGTCTCCTGATTGGACAGGTCCTCCATGTCGCGCAGGATAAGCACCTCGCGCAGGTTGGGGGGCAGTTTGTCTACCGCTTCGCGCACTTTCTGGCGTACCTCTTCATCCAGAAGTACCTGCTGGGGGTTTTGGGCAGTGGTGTCTATCATCTGGCGAAGCAGGTTTTCAGCATCCTCTTCCTCGCCGAGAGGCTGGTCCAGTGAGACGGTGGGGTGCGCCATAATCTGCTGCTGCTTGCGCATACAGAGGTTTTTGGCGATGCGGAACAACCAGGTGGCAAACGAGGCGTCCCCGCGAAACTGCGGCAGGGCACGGAAGGCGCGAATCATCGCCTCTTGCAGTACGTCCGCTGCAAGGTCCGGGTTGGCGCAGGCACGGGTCATCGCCCGATACACCTGTGCCTGATAGCGGTGCACCAGTCGATCGAACGCACGGCTGTCACCCTGCTGGGCGGCGCGAATCAGATGACGTTCCTCACGAGTGGACATGGTGCTCACTTCCCCTTTATATTCGTTCGCGCCAACCAGCAGGGTTTCCTCTAAGGGGGCGGTTTTAACCACAGAGGACACAGAGGACGCAGAGTTTTTCTCTATGCTCTCCGTGTTCTCTGTGGCGTGTGTCCATACAACTACCCTTCCCGCCGGAAGGTGAGCAGGGTTACTGAGAGCGGTGCAAAGGTGTAGCGTAAGCCGTTCTTGCCCGCCCTGTCTGTGCCTTTCACGATGCGCACTGCCTCCGGCTGTTCGAGGCTGTTCTGCGCGGTGGGGCTATCGCCCGCCAGCGATTGAACGGTTACCGTTCCGCGCGGGATGAAGTCGTGCAGGATGATGTCCGTCGTCAGCGCGGAGTCGGGATGGCGATTGGTCACCATCAGGCTCAACTCCGTGCCCGCCGCGTTCACCGCCGCCACCGCATCCAGATACGATGCCTTGTCCACCGCCGGCAGGTCGTGCAGTGCGGAAACCGAGAAGGCAGGCGATGCCACCGTCAACCCGACGGGTATCCGCTCCGCCAGCTGAACATACATCTCGTGCGCCAGCTGCACCGGGTTCTTCCAGACGAACTCGCGGTGCTTGCGCAGTCCGCCGCCGTGATTCATCACCGCGCTGTGAGTAATCAGCTCCACCAGATCGCCCAACCGGATGGAGGTGTTGATAATACCCGACAGGTAGATGGCTTCGGTGATGGTCTGGTTGTTCACGCGGTGAGGGGTCATAATCTGCAGCTCGGTGATGGCGATGCGAGGCGGTTTGACGCGCCGCGCCATCTGTTGCCCCAATTCCATCAGGTGCCCTTCGTACCACACAGGGAACGCGGCGACAGAACGATATATCCTTTCCACCGGCGTTTCGGGAGGTACCGAGTGGGCGATGAGCGTGTGGATGGAGAGAGAGCGCAGAATGTCCGCGCATCGTTCGATCAAAGGCTCGTTCCAGTGGGCGTCCTGTCCGCAGGCGATGACCTCGATGGTGGGGTCTACCGCCTTCATCGCCTGCACGAACCGGCGATAGCGTTCGGCGTACTCCTCGCGGGTGCAGTGCCCGATTTGCCAGTCGCCCCACAGCTCGTTGCCGATTTCCCAGTAGCGCACGTTGTAGGGTTCCGGGTGTCCGTTAGCGGCGCGACGCCGACCCTGCGGGGTGCTCGTGCTGCCGTTACAGTACTCTACCCACCGAGCCGCCTCTTCGGGCGTGCCGTTGCCCGCGTTGATGCAGATGAGTGGCTCGCATCCCACCGCTTTGCACAACGCCATGTACTCATCCGTGCCCACGTGATTGTACTCCACCACGTCATGCCAGGCAGGGTTGGGACGTAGAGGGCGTTCATCTATCGGTCCCACGCCGTCCTCCCAGTGATAGCCGGAGACGAAGTTGCCGCCGGGGAACCGCAAGAGAGGCAGTTTCGCTTGTTTGAACGCCTTCACCGCATCCGCGTCGAAGCCTTTGATGTTATCGGCGGGGAAGAGGAAGCACTGGTCCAGCCATACGGTGCCGGGCGCGTCGGCGGTCAACGCGAAGACCAGCATTTCGCCCCGCTCAATGCCTGCGGCGTCTACGGAAAGGCGCAGGGTATACTTGCGCCAGCCTTTTGCCAGCTTGCCCACCCTGCCCTCCGCCAGCACACGTCGCTCGTCGGCGGTGCGGATGCTGGCGTGCAGGTTGCCTGCGTCGCCTTTCGCCCACACGCTCAGTACCACCCTGCGCTGGCGGTGCAGAGGCAGGAATATCGGTTGGGCGACGCCTGCGCGCGGCGAGCGCACCTCGATACGCTGGGAGGTTTCGGAGTTTACCCTGTCTGTGTCCAGCGTGTAACGTGCTTCACCCTCACCGGTGCGCATCCAGCCGTATGCCACCCCTTCGTGCAGGCTCTCCTCCAGCCGCCTCAGCAGGGGGCGGGTGATTGTCTCCGGCACGCCCCACCATCCCAGATGGCGAGGCAGGGTCTCCGAAGGCGGTCGCCCGCCGTACTGGAAAAAGCGAGCGGGCTCAAAACCGGGGTTGACCAGCACCTGTGCCCAGATACCGTGATACACATTGCGTCCAAGGTGCTCGGTGAACTTGCCGAAAAGGCGGGGGTTAATCGCTTGCTCCCGCCGCTCCCCAACAAACACCTCCAGACGTGGCGCATTGTCCTCCACGAAGCGAATCAACGGTTTCATGCTTCCTCCTCACCCTGCCAGAATCTGTTTCAACATACCGAGCGTCTCGTCTATCTGTTCGCGCCGTTCAAAGCCGATGATGAAGTTGTCCACGCACCGCTGTGCTACCACGAAGCGCAGGCTCTCCTCACGCTCCTGAGGGGACAGGAACCTGCCCTCTCCGAAAATCTTCATGCCGATAACACCCTTTCCTGCCGACCGCATCTGGCGCAGCAGTTCGGCAATCTCCTCGGGTTTGCCGTCCATCGCCGTACCCCGATGGTTGATACGAGCCAGCTGCACCTGCACCCAGGGCGAAGCCTGCGATGTTTTCAGCGCGGGCAGGCTGTGACACGAGGTGCCATGCGCACGGATGAGCTTTTTCTGGCGCGCCTCTTCCAGTGCGTCTCGCATTGCCTTCAGTTCCTCTGCCCAGCTGGCTTCTGTCGTACAGTGGAGCAGCACGATATCGATATAGTCCGTGCCCAGCTCCTGTCGGAATCGGTCGATAGCCTGTTTCGCATCGGTCACCTGCTCGGGCAAGCCCATCGGGCGGAACCAGATTTTGCTCTGGATGACAATCTTCTCGCGCGGGATGCCTTTGAGCGCATCGCGCAAGAAGGGATGCGTGCCGTACAGGTCGGCGGTATCGAAGAAGGTGATGCCGCTATCGTACGCGTGCCGAATCAGCGCGATGAACGCCTCTTTCCCCATGCGGGTATGGTTTGACTGGCGCATCCAGCCGCGCATTCCCGTACCGATACCCACAAAGGATGTCTTAATGCCCGTTTTACCCAGCGCGACCAGCTCCGTCGGCGAACGTACAGGAGGCTTCTGCTGGGCGTCTATGCCTGTGTCCAGTAACATCCCTCCCGCTCCTGCGAGTACGGTTCCAAGAAACTCACGACGTGTCATCGGTTGCATGGCTTGCTTACCTCCGCCTGTATTATACGCTCTCAGCAAGAAGGCTGTCTATGAGCTGGTGGTCTTCCCAGTGTGAATCCTCAGTTTTCCGACGGGGAGGGCGAACCTCCATGTGAGCCAGTTTAGCCCCCACCCCAGCCCTCCCCGCGAGCGGAATCGATTCCTCCCCGTCCACGGGGGAGGTCAGGTGGGGGTGTTTCGTACGGCTCGGCAGGAGCCTCGCCCTCTGCGTGGTGTAACCTTCACCCCACACTGTACGTCCTACAGTTGAATTGACGCGCCGAAGGGGGTGCTGGTATCATGAAGCGTTCTCGATGGTGGGTTTTGCTGATTCCTGCGTTTGCGGCTGTTGCGTTGCTACTGCTCTACCGGGCATATCGCCAGCCGCAGGTTTACTCGCTGCAGGGACCGGAATCGCCTGCGGTGCACGGCACGCCCGACAGGTCGGGGGCGCCGATGGCGGGAGAACCCCTTCTGAAGCAAATGCCGATGTCTGGCGCTCCCGCGATGGGCGGGGTGATGGGCGAGGGCGGCGCGTCGGATGGTGGACCGACTCTGGCTGCGCTCACCGCCAGCCAGCCGGAGCGATACCTGATTAAAACCGCCTCTGTTATCCTGGAGGTGAAGCAGACAGAAGACGCCATCGAGCGGTTGACCCGGCTGATTAAAGAGCACAAGGGTTATGTGTCTGACCTGCAGGAGTGGACCGACGAGCTGGGCAACCAGGGCGCTAGCGTGACCTTCCGCGTGCCTGCGAGCCGCTTTGAGGACGCGCTGAACGGGGTGAAGGCGCTGGGCAAAACGCTGAACGTGCAGGTGAACTCCGAAGATGTCACCGAGGAGTACGTGGATATCGACGCGCAGTTGCGCAACCTGAAGCGCACCGAGGAGCGGTTGCTGGGGCATCTATCGCGCACCGGCAGGCTGGTGGACACGCTGGCGGTAGAGCGTGAGCTCAGTCGCGTCCGCCAGGAGATCGAGAGGCTGGAGGGGCGTTTGCGCTTCCTGTCGCACCGCGTGATGTACTGCACGCTCAGTGTCACGCTACGGCAAAGCGCACGCACGCAACCGCTGGTGCCGCCGGAGAGCTTCAGTACAGGCAAAGTGGCGTCTGATGCGGTGCGTGCGCTGGTGGCGTTTGCCCAAAGCCTCTGGTCGGTGCTTATCTGGTTGGCGGTGTGGGCAGTGGTATGGCTGCCGATAGCTGCGATTGGCTGGGTGGGCTATCGTCGCTGGCGCAGGGTGTGAACAACTGCTCACACGAAGACACAAAGCTACCAACAGCAACCCTGCGGACTCTTCGTGCCTTCGTGTGAGGCTTTTATTTGCCCTACAACGCCTTCCCTGTGATGCGCCGGTACGCCTCGCGGTATTTCTCGGACGTTTTCGCCACCACGTCGTCCGGCAGGGTGGGCGCGGGTGGGGTCTTATCCCATCCGGTGCTCTCCAGCCAGTCGCGCACATACTGTTTGTCGAAACTCGGCTGCGAGCGTCCGGGCACGTAATCGTCCACCGCCCAGAAGCGCGAGGAGTCGGGAGTGAGCACCTCGTCGATGAGCAGAATGCGCCCCTCTTTCTCGCCGAACTCGAACTTGGTATCGGCGATGATGATGCCTTTTTGCGCCGCGTCTTCGCGGGCGAAGCAGTATATCTCTATGCTCAGGCGCGCCAGCTCCAGGGCTATCTCGCCCGCAATCTGTACCGCCTGCTCCAGACTGATGTTTTCATCATGTCCGATCTCGGCTTTGGTGGCGGGGGTAAAGAGGGGTTGCTCCAGACGGTCGCTCTCGCGCAACCCGGCGGGCAGGGGAATGCCGTGCAGTATCACCGGTTTTTTCTCGCCTCCCGCCTGCACGTACTCTTTCCACAACGACCCCGCCAGGTATCCACGCACCACGCACTCGATGGGATAGGGTTTCGCTTTTACCACCAGCATCGAGCGTCCGTCCAGCATCTCACGTGTGCTGGCGTCTAGCTGTCCACCTGTGGCAATAACCGCTTCCGCAATCGCGTCGATGTCTGCGCTGAGCAGGTGATTGGGCACAATGTGCTTCGTTCGCTCGAACCAGTATAGCGAAAGCTGCGTCAACACACGCCCCTTGTCGGGAATGCCGTTGGGTAGCACGACGTCGAAGGCGGAGATACGGTCCGTAGCGACGATAAGCAGCTTATCGCCCAGGTCATAGATGTCGCGTACTTTGCCCCGCTTTGGCTCTGGCAAACCGGGGATCCGGGTGTAGGTAACTGTTTGCATCTATACCCAACCTCTTTCCCAAAGGATGAAGTACTTCCTCTTGCGAATCTTGTTTCAGGGGTGATAGCGGTGCAAGCTCGCAATATCCCTGAGTACCCGAGTAATCCATTCGTTATCAAGATGGAAATTCCTGCCCCGCAGGACAGCGCGGGAAGCCTCATTGTGGCGGACCTGAACAACGACGGGCGCATGGACTATCTGGTTACCGTGCCGGGGCACATCGCCGCCTACGCCTGGGATGGGCGAAAGTTGTGGGTGCTGAAGGCCGATGTGCGTGTGGGCGGCGCTGCGGAGACGTATGGTTTACCAGGGCATCACGGGGCGGGGGTGCAGGCGGGTGACATCGACGGCGACAGGCGCACCGAGGTGCTCTTTCTGGACAACAACAGCACCTTGCACGTGGTGAGCGGTGCAACGGGCAAAACCCGATGGGAAGTAAAGATTCCCGTACCGGAGGGCGCGGAGCGGTGGGAGCATCTGGCGATAGTCAACCTGCGCGGCAGAGGCGATCGGGATGTGGTGCTCCAGGCGACCAACGCGAAGGGCTATCGGATGGGCAGGTACGTCGCCGCGTTTGCGCTGGAAGAGTTACGCAGGGGCAATATTCAGCCGCTCTGGCAGGTGGATAACTTTCTCGCCTGTGCGCACAACGGTTTGCGCGTGGCGGACATCAACGGCGACGGCAAAGATGAAATCATCAGCGGATGCATTCTCGCGCCCGACGGCAGGGAGCTTTTCCGGTTGCCCGAAGTGCGCGGACATCTGGACAGCGTGTTCATCGCCGACGTGCAGCCCGACCTGAAGGGCATAGAGGTCGTGACGCTGGAAGAGGGCGCGAACAGAGTGTTCCTGTTCAACGCCGAACGGCTCATCTGGGCGGTAGACCACAAGCGTCAGGAGCCGCAGAACGCCGCTATCGGTCGGTTCGACCCCGCACGAAAGGGACTGCAAATCTGGTGCCGCAGCCGTTACGATACCCATCAGAAGCCCTGGGTGCTCGATGCCGACGGGAAGGTCATAGCGGACTACGAGTTGAGCAAGGTCGCTCCCGCCGACTGGACGGAAAAGGGCATCGAGGTCATCTACGCCATCCACTGGGACGGCACGGGCAAACAGCATCTCGCCGCGAAGGAACGGCACGAATCGGGTGATGTGGCGGTGATTGACGCCATGTCGGGACGTTTCATCGCTCGCTTCCCGGAACGCGCTGACAGGTTGTATGTGGCGGACGTAGCTGGCGACTGGCGCGAGGAGCTGATTGTGCTGGCGGGCAACGAGCTGCACATCTACCAGAACACCGCTCCCAATCCGAACCCCAATCGCCCGCGCTTGTGGGCGAATCCTGTATACCGACGTGCGAAGGCAGTGTGGAACTACTATTCACCGTAGAAGGGGGATTACCAGATGGACGGAAGAAGCCCTGTCCGTGTGCTTATCGTAACAGGCGGACATGATTTCGAGCGCGAGCCGTTCTTCGAGATGTTCAGGAGCTTTGAGGGCATCACTTTCGTGGAGGTGCAGCACCCTGACGCTCACGCCCGCCTGACCCCTGAAGCCGCCAGAGGCTACGATGTGATAGTGCTCTACGATATGTGGCAGCCTATCAGCGAGGAGAGCAAGGCGGCGTTCGTAAAGCTGTTAAGGAGCGGCAAAGGTCTGGTTGCCCTGCACCACAGCCTGGCGAGCTACCAGCTCTGGGATGAATACCGAAACATCATCGGAGGCAGGTGGTACACCGAAAAATGGAGGCAAAACGGGGTGGAACGCCCTCCTTCCACTTTTCAACATGATGTACAATTTAAGGTGCATATCGTCGATAAAAAACACCCTGTCACCAGAGGGATGCAGGATTTCAACATCCGAGACGAAACTTACGGCAACTTTGAAGTGCTGCCGAAGGTCAAACCGCTGTTGACTACCGACGAGCCGACCAGCAACCGCGTTATCGCCTGGACGCACACCTACGGAAGATCGCGTGTGGTGTACATCCAGCTGGGGCATGACCATTATGCCTACGAAAACCCGAACTATCGTCGGCTGGTCTTGCAGGCTATCCGATGGGTGGCAGGCAGGTAAAGGCAAACTAAAGGTGAGGTAGTGAGCCGATGGGATGGATGAAGGCTTTTCGCAACCCGGGAACGGAATATCGCGGCGCACCGTTCTGGTCGTGGAACGACCGTCTGGAAGATGCCGAACTGGTGCGCCAGATAGAGAGCATGATGCAGGCAGGCATGGGCGGTTTCTTTATGCACTCCCGTACCGGCCTGCTGACCGAATATATGTCTGAGCAGTGGATGCAGCACATCCGCACCTGCGTCGGCGCCGCGAAAGAGCGCGGGATGCTGGCGTGGTTGTACGACGAAGACCGCTGGCCCTCCGGCTTCGCCGGAGGTGACGTGCCCGCCATGCACCCTTCGTTTCGCGCAAAGCATATCACCTGGCAACGCGGAGAGGCAAACGATGTTACCGAAGGCGGCGTGCTGGCGGTCTACTCCTGCGTGGAAGAAAACGGGCAGCTGCGCGATTTCCGCCTGCTTCGCGAAGGCGAAGAGGCGCCGCCCGGGCAAACTATCATCCGCTTCGTCTGGCGTTATGACCCACCCAGCCCCTGGTACAACGGCGGAAGTTATCTGGACACCCTCAACCCCGAGGCGGTCGCCGCCTTTCTGCACCATACTTACGACGCTTACGCGCGTGAAGTGGGCGAGGAGTTCGGCAAGACGGTGCCGGGTGTCTTCACCGATGAGCCTCACTACGGCAAGTTCTTCCAGCCCGATAAGCTGCCCTTCACCGAACGGCTGCCGGAGGAGTTTCAGAAAGCATACGGCTATCCGCTGACAGAGGCGTTACCCGCGCTCTTCTTCGACGCCCCCGACGCCTCTGCGCACCGTTATCGCTTCCATCGGCTGTTGACCCAGATGTTCGTACAGAGCTTCGGCAAGCAGCTGTACGACTGGTGTGAACAGCACGGCATCCACCTCACGGGGCACTACCTGCTGGAAGACACTTTCCCGGAGCAGATTGCCGCCATCGGTGCAGCAATGCCTCTGTACGAGTACATGCAGTCGCCGGGCATTGACCACCTGGGCAGGCGTTTGCCGGAGGCATTGCTGGCGAGGCAGGTTTCCAGCGTGGCCCGGCAAATGGGCAGGCGGCGCGTGTTGTGTGAGACCTACGGCTGTTCGGGATGGAATATCTCCTTCGCCGAGCAGAAGTGGATTGCCGATAACCTGTTCGTGCAGGGCGTTACCTACATGAACCAGCATCTCGCCCTGTACTCGATGTGGGGCGGACGCAAACGCGACTTCCCGCCTTCTATCTTCTACCAGCAACCCTGGTGGAAGTATTACCGCTACCTCTCCGACTATATGGCGCGAGTGACGCTGATGTTGCAGTCGGGCACGCCTTGCAGTGAGCTGTTGGTACTGCATACTATCGGCTCGGGGTGGGCAACTTTCCGACCGGACAACCTGCAGCAATGCGCCCGCTACGGCGAGGCGTGCATGCGTGTCAGCACCTGGCTGAACGAGATTCAGCACGACCACGACTTCGGCGATGAGCTTATCATGCAGAGGCACGCGCGCGTGGAGGGTGAGTATCTGGTAATCGGGCAGGCACGCTATCGTCTGATGGTAGTCCCCCCTGCGCTCACGCTGGCACGCTTCACCGTGCGGTTGTTGCGCGAGTGGCTGGATGCCGGCGGGCGAATCATCGCTGTTGGGGAGACAGCCTCGCAGGTAGAGGGCACTCCTGCCGGGGAAGAGCTCGCCGCGTTGTGGAACCACCCAAACGTGACGCGCATCCCTGAAGATTTTACCGCTCTGCAGGAGGCGGTGGATGCTCTACTCCCACCGGTGGTGCGCGTGACCACCCCCGGCGGCGACATCTGTCGTTCTGTTTACGCACGGCTGGTGCGCGGTGACGACGGTTCGCTGGTGCTGTTCCTGGTGAACCGTGCGCTAAACGATGACCAGGGCGAGCTCACCGTGCACGTACATGGCGACGGACATCCAAGTCTGTGGAAGGCGGAGACGGGAGAGATAGTCACTCTGCCGGTAGAGAAAACGGGTGGAGAGGTACGGTGCATCTTGCCGTTCGGTCCGGCGCAGTCGTACCTGCTGGTGCTGGATGGCAGTGCAGGCTCCGCGTACGAGCGCAGAAAGCATCCGGCTATGCAGATAGACCTCGACGGCAACTACCGCGTGGAGCGTACCGAACCCAACGTGTTGTTGCTGGACTACGCCACGCTGACCATCCCCGGTCAACAGCCTACCGCACGCCTGCCAATGTGGAAACTGCATCTACACCTTGCAAACCACCTGGGCATTGACCCCGACCTGCACAATAGCGGCGTGTCGCTGTGGAAGCGCGAACGGGATCGCCACTCGCCGCCCAGAACGTGCGACGTGGTGTTGACCTACACCTTCGAAAGCCGCATCGAGCCGGAGTCGCCGGTGATGCTGGTGGTGGAAAAGCCGGAGTTCAGCCGGTTCGTGGTGAACGGCGTTGAGGTGGAGAGTAAAGATACGGGATGGTGGCTGGACATCGGCTTCCGCAAACTGGATATTTCAGGAACCCTGCGCAAAGGTGTCAACGTGATCGAACAACATCTCCACTTTGTGGAGGGACTGGTGCTGGAGCCTGTGATGATATTGGGAGACTTCGGGGTGCTGCCGATGAAGGAAGGCCAACAGTTCGTACTGGACACCGAGCCAGAAAGCATCACACTGGACGACTGGTGCTCGCAGGGTTATCCCTTCTACTGCGGGTCACAGCGGTTCACGTGGGAGGTACGCCTGCCCGGAGAAGCACAGCGCGTGCTGCTGGAGTGTCAGAAGCCACATGCGCCGGTGTGCAGCGTGCATGTCAACGGGCAGTACGCCGGTTTGCTGGCGTGGCATCCGTACGAAGTAGACATCACCGACCTCGTGCATGAGGGCGAGAACGAAATCACGGTGGAGGTCTTTACCAGCCCGCGTAACCTGCTTGGACCGTTGCACCACCAGCAGGGTGAGCTGTACGGCGTGGGACCGGAAAGCTTCACCGCCGGAGATGCGTGGACAGACGAGTATCGGTTCGTGCCATACGGACTGCTCACTCCGCCTCGCATCCTGATTTACGAGTAGCCAGGGCTCTTTTCCAAAGAGAGCACTCTGCCGGTGGAGTTTTGTCTCACTGCGGCACCGCGTGGTGTGCTATAATCATTGCAGAGGTGATAGCAATGAGTACGCAGGCGCCCGCAAAAAAGATGAGTCTGGACGAGTTCCTGCAGTGGCTGGACGAAGACACCCATGCGGAGTGGGTAGATGGTGAGGTATTGCTAATGAGCCCTGTCTCGTATGCGCATCAGGAGATCACGCGCTTTTTGCTGGAAATTCTTTCGGCATTTGTGAACGTAAAGAGCGCAGGAGCGGTTTGCTATGAGCCGTTCCAGATGCGTCTGGCGAACTCCAGCCGCTCCCCGGACATCCTGTTCGTCTCCAACGCCAACCTGCACCGACTGAAAGAGACCTATCTGGACGGCGCAGCCGATTTGGTAGTGGAGGTCATCAGCCCCGAAAGCCGTGCGCGTGACCGAGGGGAGAAGTTCTATGAATACGAAGCAGCGGGCGTGCGCGAATACTGGCTGATAGACCCCGAACGCAAGCAGGCGGAGTTTTACCAGCTGACGGAGGGCGGGGTGTACCATACTGTGCTGGCAGCGTCGCAAGGGGTGTACCATAGTAGAGTGCTGGACGGGTTGTGGCTACAGGTGGAGTGGCTATGGCAGCAGCCCAAGCCAACGATTATCGATGTACTGAACCAATGGGGTATGTTCTCCCCGTAGGGCGCAGCACCGCAAAGGCAGGGGCGAGTAACTATCCGCCCCTATCCCCCCTTCTCCGCATCCATTTTGGAACCTGTTGCGCAACGGTTTCCCTGCCTGTACAATAGAAGCATCACGGAGGTGGTCAAATGCAGGAGGCGATGAATCAGGCAAACGTGCTTGTTCAGGCGCTGCCGTACATGCAACGCTATAGCGGCAAGTGCTTCGTGGTGAAGTACGGCGGCGCGGCGATGATAGATGAACGCCTGAAAGCGCAGGTGATGCAGGATATCGTGCTGCTGCGTACCGTCGGCATCAAGCCGGTGCTGGTGCACGGCGGGGGCAAAGAGGTTAGCGAGGTCATGCAGCGCATGGGTTTGCAACCGCGTTTTACAGGCGGGTTGCGCGTCACCGACGCCGAGACGATGGAGATTGTGGAGATGGTGCTGGCGGGCACCACCAACAAAGGCATCGTGTCGTTAATACATCGTGCCGGTGGCAAGGCGGTGGGCTTAAGCGGCAAGGACGGTAACCTGCTGGTGGCAAAGAAGCTCACGCCCGATGGTCAGGATATCGGTTACGTGGGCGAGGTGGTGCGGGTGAACCCGGAAGTGATCACTGTGCTTTCTGAATCGGGGTATATTCCGGTTATCTCCTCGGTGGCTATCGGCGAGGACGGACAGAGTTACAACGTCAACGCCGACCACGCCGCCGGAGCCATCGCCGCCGCGTTGAAGGCAGAGAAGCTGATTGTGTTGACGGACGTGCCCGGCGTGCTTGCCAACCTGAAAGACCCCGCCTCGCTGATTTCGGAGATGAGCATCGCTGAGGCAGAGGAGCTGCTGCGCAACGGTAAAGCGGAAAGCGGTATGGCTCCCAAGCTGGAAGCGTGTATCACCGCCCTGCGCGGTGGTGTACAGCGGGCGCATATTATCGACGGTCGTCAGCCCCACGCGATACTGATAGAGGTATTCACCGACCGCGGCGTTGGCACCATGGTGAAGCCGTGAGACATGCCTCGTTGGCGATAGTGCTGTTGCTGATGGGTATCGCCCCCTGCGTTCTCGCCCGGCAACCCGTGACGGCGGTTGTCATCATGGAGGGCGTGACATGGCAGCATATCGAGCGAGGGGAAGCAGGTGCGCTGTACGTGCTGGCACGACATGGCGCCGTCGGTTTGATGAGCGTTGGCAGGGCGAAAGATACTGCAACAGGCTTTGCTACCACCCTGCAGACAGGCAGGCGTTTTACACTCCCGCGGAGAGCCTCCGCCGAGCTGCTCAAGGAAACGTACCCGCGTGTGCGCTGGTTAGCAGAGGAGCTTGCACGCACCGGCATCGAGGTGCAGGTGCGTGTGGAACCACCGCAGGAGAGCTTGCGAACCCTGCTTGCGCAGCCATCCCCTCCGCCGTCTCCTTCCGCACAGGTGCAGATATGGTGGTTTCGCAACAATCTGTCCACCGTGAGCAAGCGGTTGGAACAGGCTATCGGCTCGCTGGACCCGGAACGTGACAGGGTGTTGATTATCGGTTTACCGCCATCCGGAGAGCAGCTGGCTCCTGTCATCATGGCGGGGAGTGGGCTTCCGACGGGCGTTCTCACCTCCGCGACAACGCGCACCGCCGGTCTCGTTTCCGATATGGACATCGCCCCGACGCTTCGGCAGTGGCACGGGTTGCCCCTGCAGGTTGGCGAGCATCCGGTGCGCGTGCTGGCTGAGGATGACGCTTTCGCCAGAGTGCAATCGCTCGCGCAGCGGTGTCGCTGGAACGCACAGGGTCTCATACCGGTCGGCGTCTTGCAGGTAGCGGGCGGGCTGATTGCGGTGCTGACCGCCCTGCGCGCGATACAGACGCAAAAGGCATCCCGTCGGGCGCGACTACTGCTCTCGGTAGCGACAGGCGCATTGTTGTCGTTGCCTGCGGGAACGGTGCTGGCACCCTATTTACCCGCCGGCGCACTGTGGCAGTACGTGGGCATGGTTCTGCTGTCGGCGATATGGCTATCGTTGCTGGCGCACTGGGGAGTACGGGATGAGCCGTTTTGCGCCTACATCCGCGCCTGCGCGCTGACCTCACTGGTTGTTCTCGTCGATGCCATCGGTGGGCAACATGGCGTGAAGAACTCGATGTACAGTGCGTACGCGCTGTCGGGTATCCGCTTCTACGGGGTCGGCAACGAGCTGATGGGCGTGCTGGTAGGCTGTGCGCTGGCGTGGGGGCTTTACGGCTTGTCCACTCTGCCAAGAGGCATTCTCTGGGCAGCGGTTGCTGTGGTGCTGGCAGCGCCTGTGTGGGGAGCGAACGCAGGTGGTTTGCTCACTTCCGCAGTGGGACTGGGTTGTGCATGGGAGGGCAAGCTGGCTCATGGCAAGCGGCTCCTGTTGCGGTGCACAGGCTGGATGATAGCCGGTGTGATCGCTGCGATGGCGGTCATGTGGCTGGACAGCCTGAGCGCATTGCCCTCGCATGCGGGCGAGGTGTGGCTGCGCTGGCGTACTGAAGGTTGGGAGGCAGTAACGGAAACCTTCTCTTCCAAAATTGCCTTAACGGCGCGCGTGCTGCTCAGTCCGTTTGCTTGGGGTGTATTGCTGGTAATCGGAGTCGCGCTGTGGAGGATGCGGCGCAGCGGGTTACTCACCGTCTTCAGCAACGGCAAACGGAGCGAGTATCTACCCTGGCTGGCGTGCATCGTGGCAGCGTTTGCGTTTAACGATTCGGGATTTGTACCCGCCGCGGCGATACTCGGCGTCGGTGTGGGGGCAGTGCTCATGCGCAAACTGCAGGAGGTGAAAGATGGTTCGCCTGGCTGATTTGACCGGCTATCTGGACGATTACCTTGCCGTCCGCGAAGTGCCCGACTATCCCAACGCCTTGAACGGCTTGCAGGTGGAGGGAAAGGAAGAGGTGCATCGTGTGCTGACGGCAGTAGACGCTTCCGTCGCTTCGATAGAAGAGGCGGTGTCGTGGGGCGCGGAGTTGCTCATCGTACACCACGGACTGTTCTGGAACGGCTTACAGCCGATTGTTGGGCGGTTTCGGAAGCGACTGCAGCCTCTACTGCGCGAGGGGATTAGCCTCTATTCGGTGCATCTGCCTCTGGACGTGCATCCCGAGGTAGGTAACAACGCTCTGCTGGCGCGCACGCTGGGGTTAGAACCCTCCGGGCGGTTTGGCGACTACCAGGGCACGCCGATCGGCGTTGTCTGCGAGACGGAGCTGCCTCTTGCCGAGATGGTGTCGCGTCTGGAAGCGAAACTGCAGACGCAGGTGAAAGTCATTCCCTTTGGCGGAAGCATGGTGCGACGTGTCGGCATCGTTACCGGCGGGGCTGGGCAGACACGCATCCTCACCGAGGCATACGAGCGAGGAATCGACACGCTTCTCACGGGCGAAGGAGCGCATCATACCTATCTGGATGCTGAGGAACTGGGCATCAATCTGTTATATGCGGGACACTACGCGACCGAAACGCTGGGCGTGCGCGCGCTGGGTGAGCATCTACGCAAGATGTTCGGGCTGGAGCACCGCTTCTTTGACCACCCGACGGGTTTGTAAGCCCGTGTTTGCCTCCTGTTGCGCCGTTCGCCATGCCCACCACCATGCCAGCATCGCCGCAGCCGCCACAACGCCCGAGTCGTTCAGCAGAAGCAACGCCAGCGCGCCCACCCACACAGGCACGGGCGCACCCTTCAATCCCGCCAAACCGACCAGCAACAGAGGCGTCCACGCGCTACTGACCAGCAGGGTCACGTTCATCCGCAGCTTGCGCTCTACAGTAAGTAACAGTGTCTGGGTGTGTTGAAGCGCCCAGCCCAGATGGGTAGGAGAAGGAGACGAGATTTCCCAGAATACTACCCCAAGCAAAACCGCACCAACAGCCACCGCCGCGAACAGGCGCAGTCTGCGTGAAAGGAATGCGCTACTCAGCGCGACGCCGAGCGCGGAGAGCAGTGCACCGACGTTTGCTCCCCAGGAGGGAGCACCTGTTGCCAACGCGGTCAGCAGCCAGCGTAAGAGGCTCCAGCCTGCACTTTCCGCCAGCAGGAACCCGCTTTGTGCTCCAAACAGGCTGCCCGCTAACTCATTGCCCACACCGTAGAAGCGCGCTCCCTCTTGCAAGACGTAACCAAAACCGCTCCAGCGTAGGAGGTTACCTCCGCGCAGCAGGTCTACCCCTGCGAAGATAATCAACACTGCGGACAGCCCGTGCAGAGATAGACCTAAAGGAAAGCGCGAAAGCACGCCCAGTAGCACTATCATGCATGACGCCCAGATACCCCACCTTATCGCCGGAGAGATACCGCCCAGCGGGAAGCAGATAAGCACCGGCGCAAGCGATACCCCCAGCACCGGCAGCAGGCAGGGAAACAACCATAGAGTGCGGATAATCCTGCCGAAAGACCTCCGTATCAGCACTGCCAGCAGTAGCGCCGCCGCCTGAAGCATCGGCAGAGTACCTATGGTGCGGTTCCACCACATCTGCCGCATCAGCGACTCGTACAGCCGTTGAGTTGCCTGTGCCGGCTCGTCATCGGGGACTACCTGCGCCGGCGAACCGACTACGCCAGAGGGGAGTTTGGTGCATCCAAAGTGAGACAGCCACGTTGCGGTAAGGTCGGGCAAGGTGATGAAACCGGGCAAGCGGGTGGAGTTTGCCGCCAGCAACCCCGTTCCGTTCCTGCCCAGGCGCATTACCCACCCCAACCGTGAGCCGTTCCCCACTTCGTGCTGAGACGGTACGGGACAGAGTAGATACAGAGCATCCAGGGGCTGAGTGAGGTTAATTTGCAGCTGCCGTGTCACATCCTCCAGCTGCTCCGGTTTTACACCGCTGGCGTCGATCCACAACATCAGGCGTGAATGCCCCCGTATGACGAACTGTGCTACCCGAAGCAGAGTTGCCCAATCGGGGACGAGCCGTGTATCCGGTTCGGGGAAAGGCGCACCTGCCAGCAACATGGGCGAGCCGATGCGTGTGGTCAGGTAGCGGAACCGCACCCTCCGCGCTTTCAACTCCTCCGGCAGCAGCCCGATCACCACCGGATACCCCCATCGGCTGTTCAACTGTACCAGCTGCCGGAGCCGTTCCATGCCGTCCACAGACAGGCTGTTCGGCACGAGAGCGCGTGTGCCCGCGTTCAAGGTAAGATACGCACTGCGCTCCCACTGCTCTGGCGACAGAGATGCGGGACGTTGTGCTGGCGAGGACGCCACCCGGCTTAACACCAGCGCCTGTGCGCCGGGCATGTCCGCAGTCTGGCGAATCAACGAGGGCACGTTCTCCGGTTGCAGGCAAAGCACCACCACCCGCTGTGCGGTAGCGGAGGTAAGCAGGAACAACAGTCCAATCAATATGCCTATTCGATGAACAATCACAACACTCTGTTCACGCCGGGGAACGCAGCTTCCTTCCAAACGCTGTGGAGAGTCGCGCTCCAAAATGGACGGCTCGGACGGAGCCTCGCCCTCCAGAGGGACTGTCCCCTTGTCGGGCCTGGAGGGCGAACCTCCGGGTGAGCCAGTTTAGTCCCCTACCCTCGTCCTCCCCCGTCCACGGGGGAGGAAAGGTGAGGGGGGTATTTCGTACGGCTCGGACGGAGCCTCGCCCTCCACAAGGAACTATGGCGCAGCCTGTGGGGTGCGGCGCGGGCTACTTCGCCAGCGCCTTCTTTGCGTACTCGCGAGCCGATTCGAGCTGTCCGGCGGAGCCAAGCAGTTCGTTTCTGCTGGCGATGAACTTGGCGTACTCCTGCATGAAGATTTTGCCCGGTTCGCGCAGATCGAACTTGTCGCAATGGTCGCGGAAGAACTCGCGATGCACGCGGCACCACACGAGGCGTCCGTCGGTGTCGATGTTAATCTTGCACACGCCAAGCTTGGCGGCGGGCAGGTACTGCGAGGGGTCTACTCCCTTGGTGCCCTTTAAGCAACCGCCTGCGGCGTTGATGCGCTCTACCTCCTCTTGCGGCACCGACGACGAGCCGTGCATCACCAGCGGGAAGCCGGGCAGACGTTTCTGGATTGCCTCGACGCGGTCCAGATGGATGCGCTGCGAGCCGCTGAACTTGTACGCGCCGTGGCTGGTACCGATAGCCACCGCGAGGCTATCGCAGCCGGTGCGCTTGACGAACTCCTCCGCTTCGGCAGGGTCGGTCAGGCGAGCATCCTTCTCGTCTACCGAGATATGCTCTTCTACGCCGCCCAACATGCCGAGCTCCGCTTCCACGCTGATTCCCTTTGCGTGTGCTGCATCCACCACGCGCTTCGTGACCGCGATGTTCTCTTCGAAGGGCAGATGCGAACCGTCGATCATCACCGACGAGTAGAACCCGCTCTCAATGCAGTCGTAGCAGGTCTGCTCATCGCCGTGGTCCAGATGCACCGCGAACAGTGCGTCCGGCCAGATTTGCTCCGCCGTACGGATAATCGCCTCTAACATGCGTTTATCGGTGTAAGAGCGCGCGCCTTTGCTAATCTGGATGATGAAAGGCGCCTGCGACTCCATATTACCCCGGAACAGCCCCATTGCTTGCTCGAGGTTGTTGATGTTGTAAGCGCCGAGCGCATACTTGCCGTATGCGTGCTCGAACAGTACGCGGGTTGGAACGATCATGGTCTGGTCTCCTTCTTCCTCCCTGCAGATTGCGGCACCCTGTTATCAGGGTCTTTTCGCCGGCAAATGCGCTTTTCCCTGTCACAAGGTGCGCGGATGTTCCGCAAGCTGGATTCTTTACCAGAAGTATTATATCACTGTTTAGAAGCGTGTTTTGTATTCCAGCGTGCCTGCCAGCTCGTTGCGCGACAGGCCCGAGGGCACGCGGTGCTGGTAGTTCGTCAGGCGCAGGCTCAGGTTGAGAAAGTGTTCGTCGTCCAGCTGCCAGCCGTAACGCAGGTGGAAGGAGTGTGCCGTGCCCTTATTACCCTGGTAGTTGACGGAGTCAAGGCTGTAACCGACCTCACCGCTGGCAAGAGCGGAGAGTTTACCTGCGATACTCAGCAGTGCGCGGCGGATTATTTGCCGTTTCGTATAATCGGTTTCAATGCGGTATTCCCCGTTGAGCATCTGACGAGCGTTCAGACGAGAGCTCAGTTTCCAGACATCCAGCCCTATTGGCTGCACACGGTTGTTGCCCTGTTCGGGCAGGGTCAGGAACTGGTGGCTGAGCGAGGTATTCGGGTTCACCTGCCAGTCCAGTGAGTACCGCCGAACATGCCACGTTTCCATGTTAGGCTGTTCGATCATGCGGTAGTACACTTCCCCTTTGAAGTTGCTCATCGGGGCGACGGTGAACTGGTAGGTGCGCATCACCAGCCTGTCCGCTGCCTGCGGGATGAAGGCGGAGGTATATTCCGCCAGCAGGCTGTGCTTGCCCAGGTTCGCGGTGATACGTCCGGTACGGGTCTCTTTCTGCCAGTTCGCGCGGTCTGCCAGCGCAGCGTACGCACCGGTGAACTGGATATTGGTCAGCCCCAGCGCGTTGAACGGCTTCAGCGAGGAGACGGAGATTTCGCTTTGCGCTTTGGTGTTCGCGCGGTCTACGCGCAGCTCGTCGTATTTGCCCGTCACGTTCACGAAGTTCAGCACCGGTCCCGACAGGGCGAAGCTCTTCAAGAGGCTTCCGGTATCGGTGCTGGTGGTGCGGCGGGACAGGCTCATGGCAAAGGTAAGGTCTTTGCGCAGTAGCCACTGTGAGGCAACCGTGCGTATCAGCTCGGAGGGGCGATCGCTGCGCCCAAACCGCTGTTCGGTGAACTGCATGATAGCGCTTCGGGAGACGGGCGTTTGCACCTGCACGGTATCTGCCAGGTCGTAGTAGCCATCGGTACGGCGCAGGTGCTTCTGCTCCACGACGAACCACATCGGTCGGCTCTTATCGGATTCCACACGCCAGAAGTTGGTCAGTGTGGAGACAGGTTGCAGCAGTACGCCGTCGTCGTCAATCCGGTCGCGATACGCCGAGAACTTCAGCCCTTTGCCCAGAGCGTGGTCAATGGTGGTTGTCTCGCGCCACTGGCGATGCAGCACCTCCGTCGCGCCGTCGCGGTTGGTGCGGTCGTTCAGGTGTGTAATGCGTGTGGTTGCCCGTGGCTGGTACTGGAAATACAGCCGCTGGCGTCGGTGCATCTGTTGCACCTGCGCGTTGCGTGAGTCGATCCAGAAGCCTTCGAACCACAGCGTTTTACTTACCTGCCACTGCGCCGACAGGTCGAAGTATTTGAAGCCGAGCAAACCGCTCAGGTCGTTTCGGTCGCTCTCCGTCAGGTCACCGATGCGTGAGAAGGCAGGGTCTACCTGTTTCAGGTTGGCGAACAACGACAGACGCGGTGTGCGCAGGGCGTAAGACTGCCTGATGACCGATCCCTGTGAATCGCGGATATTGCCGAACAATGCGCTTAACGACACGTCCTTGTCCAGCGCGAAGCGTGTGCTGATAAGCCTTCGCTCTATGCCGGTCTCGCCGGCATAGAGTTTGCGCTCGGGGTCGGTGAGGTCGCCCAATCGGCTGAAGCCTTCGCTGATGCTTTGTTGCTGGTAAGCCACTTCGAACTTCGGACTGGTATAAGCGACCTGTGTGCGCTTCACGTCGCCGCTGGCGTCTTCTACTGTCGTCTTGACCACGCTAACCTGTGTGTTGGCGGCGGCGGTCATGTTCACCCGCAGGGTTTCACGCTGCAGTCCTGCCTCGCGCAGTATCTGTTTTCTATCGTTGTCGGTTACGGCGTTCGCGCCCGGTTCCACCTGCTGACGCGCCAGCAGAGCCATCTGGTTTATCTCGTCCGGCGCCAGGTTTGCAATGGCGAAGCCGGAGTCGGTGCTCTGCCGGGTGTAGTTCACCTGCACCGTCTGGGTGTTCAACGACACCTGCCGGAAGTTCAGGTTGCCCGTTTCGGTGCGGATGGTCTGCTGCATGAACAGCGAAGGCAGGTTCGTGCCCTTGAACGGCGGCAGTTCCGCCCTCAGGAAAGAGCGTACCCACCCGCGTTCCTTCGCCCACTGTGCCCGCTGTGCTTCGGCGAGGTCGTTGAAGCGGGTGAACTCTTTGCCGATTTCCTGCGTGCTATAGGTCAGCTTCAATCCGGCGGTCTGCAGCAGATAGGTGTTCAGTTCGATGCCGCTGCTGGTATCCAGAATGCGTTGACGCTCATAGCTCAATTGCGAATTGCCGCTCAGATGGAGCAGAGCAGAGAGCGTGTCGCGTGTTAGCCCGCGCTCCTTTGCCCATTGTGCCCGCTGGTCCTCACGCAGGTCGTTGAACCGCTGGAACAGGGGGTCAATCTTGCGCTCACTGTAGCGCAGTTCCATCTGCCTGGTCTGCACGCTGTACTGCGCCTGCCGGATTTCGCCTTTGCCGTCGGCGATGCGGCTGATGTCAGTTTGCAGGTTCATGCCGCCCACGACGTAGCCCAATCCGTAGCTCACCCGGCGCATTCCCCGTTCCTTCTCCAGCCAGCCGAGCAGCTGTTCCGGTGCCGCTTTCTGCTCGCGCAGAGCCGCAAAGCCGGCAAACCGCTGTCCTACGTCCTGGTACATGCCCCGCAGCTGTAATCCGCCCAGGCTCCAGTTCAGGTTCTGCAGGATGAGACGGTCTGAGCCAGCGGCGGCTTGTGTGTTGGGGCGCGCAGGTGCACCCGGCTGTAGTGTGGGGTCTGCTACTGCTTGCACTGCCCTCTGCGAGGAGAAGAACAGTAAGCCTTCCATTGCGCTGTTGCCGGTGAGATGCAGGCGAGTCTGCATCCCGTAGGTATCGGTTTGCAGGGTGGTACCATCCTCGCGACGCAGGAACGCGCTGGAGCTGTACACCATGTTCAGCTGGCTCTGTCGAAACTGCAACATCATCGAGGGCGCCTGCAGCAATCCGCGCTGTTCACTGGAGCCGGGCACGTAACGGTACTGTACCCGTATCGTCTGTGAGGTGCGCACCGGTTCGGTAAAGAAGAGAGTGCCTGTAGTGTAGTCGATGGTATAGTCGCGGTTGCGCTGCAGGGTGCGAGCGTCTACCGTCACACGCTCGCTTTCGGGCACAATGTTTCCGTAGCGCAACAGGTAACCCGCCCGGGTGCCGTTGCCCCGCAGTAAGTCGGCGTTTGCCTGCCCCACCTGTGAGCCGTTCGTTGCCGACTTAGGCGCGGTGATGCGCCCCTCCGCCAGGGGAATAGGGGCAGGCGAGCTCCCCTGTGCCCACGCGGGGTTTATCGTCGCGAAGGCAAGTATCGCAAGGAATATGGTGCGAACCGACGATCTCATCAGAACCGCACGGTGATAACGTCCACATCCACCTGCTTACGCTGCAACTTGCGTTTTATCTGCCCATTCCATTGTTCCTGATTGCGGATGCGGATTTGCTCTCTCAGAGCCTCCAGCCCACTGGTGCTCTGATTTAGCACCTCAGCGGGAATGGTAAAGCGCGTCGCGACGGTCTTGCTTTCTGACTCCTCCGGCTGAGTAGCAACCTGTTCGTTTGTGCCTGCTGGCGGGCTGGTGACATCGATGTGAGGTACATCTTCCTCGATCACCGGCTCTCCCTGCAGTGCATCGACAGGGGCAGGCTCCGGCGTAATCGGTGTACGCGCCACAGTAACCCACTTGAACTCCCTCTTGGGGGACGAAGGCCTGGGCGACGCAGGCGCAGCAGGTTGTTTCACCGTCCGACGTTGCGTGTCCAAAGCAGTCTTACCGGATGCTACCACAGTAACCGGTGCAGAAGGGGGATGAGGCTTCTTTGCCTGCAGTGTTTTGGCAGGCCCTCGCCTCTCCGTAACATTGGAAACGAAGGTGTTCACCGCCTGCGGCACCTGTCTGGGTAGCAATTGCCAGGCAATCAACACGAGTGCGGTTGCAGCCGTTGCCAACGAGACACGCCAGACCACCTTCCTCCAGTTCATCGCCAGTTTCTCGCTCCAGGTGGGCTGGTCCACGGTTGCAGACAGTATCCGCGCCTTCAGCATGGGCGGAGGTTCGTAACGAGGCAGAAGCTTCATGCTCTGGCGCAGTGATTGCAGTTCTACCAGCGTTTGCTGACAGGATGCACACCCTTCAACGTGAGCTTCTACGCGCTCGCGCTCACCCGGCGGTAAGCAATCGTCTACATACGCCGACAGCGCCGTCCACCACTCCACGCATACCTTCATTTATTGCCACCTTCTCTCTGCTCGACAGCGGTCGTGAGATCCCTTACTTTTCATATATTTTAGATGAGCACCATTGCCTAATGTTTCAAGTTTGACAAGAGCGAAGAGTAAATTTGTCGGTCTCTGTGCTCACAATATTCCCTTGCTGCACAGCCTTCTCCTGTATACTCGTAAAAGTACGAGTTTTTTGTCTAATATATGCCATTTGCTTGACCAAAATGTGCGAAGACGCTTAGAATAGGAGTAACGTTACTTCTTTACGAAAGGAAGGGAGGTTCACATGTTTCGCACTTTACTGGTGACCGTTCTACTGTTGATCGCTGCAGCAATGGCGAACGCCCAGATTAGGGTAACGGCACAGCCTGTGCCTGCCGGTGTGAATCTGAACAACAACGGGCTGGCTCCACAGGTAGCTCCCGACTACAGCAACACCACCAACCCCACCAATTACTATTTTCCAGGTGGCGCAGGAGCCATCGTGGCGGATGATGTACATCGCATCACCAGCCTGCCGATTGCGCAGATTTCGTTCGGCTACTATGCGCCGACCGCAGCACCTGACGTGACAATGTACATCTACAACAACGTCGGCGACTTTACCTTACCCGCGGCGCTTATCGCTTCATACCCGCTGGGTACACTGAACGGCTCCGGTGCATGGATTTACACCATCTCTCTATCGACGCCTCTGGCTGCGCCGGCGGACCTGTGGATTGGCTTCTCGTTCAGCGTTGCAGATGCGGGGTTGCTCATCTACGACCCGCCAACCGTGGGAACCAGCCACGACCTGTTCACCATTGACAATGGAGGTCCATACTGGTTCGGCGGTAACCCCGTAGCGAACTTCTACCTGGAGACGGTTCCCGTACCTGAACCTGCCAGCCTGCTGGCGCTGGGCAGTGGGGTGATGGGATTGTTTGCTCTGCGCCGACGCCGCGCGTAGGGCGTTCCGCTTCCAGGGAGAGGGTCACGCCGGTGCGTGACCCTCTTTTTGTTCGGGAAGGGATGTTTATCGAAAGCGCAGAATAGTTACCCTTGACATGGGGGGTGTTTCTGCTTATAATGACGCAGGGCTGTTGGCAATGGTGCCCGGCACATGAGCGACACGGAGCAAGCAACACGATACACCCTGCAGTGGAGGGTGCATCTATTGCATCAGCAGCCGCAGAAGGCGTGGTTGGCAGGAGCGATAATGCTGTTCGCTTCGGTAGTGGTAGGAGTAGCTTTTCGTAGTGCAGGGATGGGGTTGCTGGCTCTGATATTGCTTTGGTTGGCGACGCGCGATTACTGGCTACCGGTGCGCTACTACGTGAACGAGAAGGGCGCAGGAGTACGGTACTTTGGAGCGGCGTTCGACGTCCCGTGGGAGCGTGTGAAATACGTGACGATAACATCTGAGGGCGCAAAGCTGAGCCCGTTGCCGCCCCGTTCGCGCCTGGAGCCGTTTCGGGGGGTATATCTGCGTTTTGCGGACAATCGCGAACAGGTGCTGGAGGCGATTGCGTTTTGGAGAGAACAGACCGCTGGCAAGAGGACGAACTGAGCGACGAGGAGCGCGACGCTATTCTGGAACGCATCGCACAGGGGATTGTGCGCCGCGGGATGGCGGCTCCGGCGGTGCTGTTTCTGGAACTGAATAAACCCCTTTCGTTCGTCGCCAGCCAGTCGCTTATTGTGCTCACGCCGTTTCTCGCACCTTTTGTAGGGATAGACAACGTGCATCGCTACAGTCGGCTGCTGGAAAGGCGAGAGAACGTGGAACGGCTAATCGAACGCATCGAACAGCTAGAACATGATAGAGGACAGGAGCCATCCGGTCATGCAACACGCCTTTGAGAAAATTTGGCCCGTGCTGATTGTGGAGGTACTGACGGCAGTTATCATTATCTGGCGAATCATCTCCGCCCAGCGTGGCAAAGAGCTCTTCATCCGACGTATTCCGGGTCTGAACGCAATCGACGAAGCCATCGGGCGTGCTACCGAAATGGGGCGTCCGGTGCTGATGGTGCCCGGCATCGGTGGTTTCAGCATCATCGCCTTGCAGGCGCTGAGCATCTTCAGCTACATCGCCCGCTCCACGGCGAAGTTCGGCAACCGTATCCTGATGCCGGTAGCCGACCCGACGGTGTACACCGTTGCCGAAGAGGTCATTCGCGACGCCTATCAGGCGGAGGGGCATCCCGAACGCTTTGACCCCGACTCTATCCGCTTCCTGTCCGACCGTCAGTTTGCCTTCGCTTCCGGCGTGGCGGGATTGATTCAGCGTGAGAAAATCGCCAGCTCCTTCATGTTCGGTGAGTTCTTCGCCGAGTCGCTCATCTTTGCCGAAACCGGCAACATGGTTGGAGCGATTCAGGTAGCGGGCACGGTACAGACCACTCAGATTCCTTTCTTCATCGCTGCGTGCGACTACACTATCATCGGCGACGAGTACTACGCCGCCAGCGCATACATCTCGCGTAACCCGACGATGCTGGGCAGTCTGGTCGGTCAGGACTTCGGCAAGCTGTTGATTACCATACTGTTCGTGGTGGGTACAGGTGCCGCCACTGTTGCCGCTTTGAATGTGCCTACTTTGGGTGAGGCAGGCAAATGGTTTGTGGACCTGTTTACCATTCATTAAGCTAGGGGGGGACGATGCTGGAACCGATTGTTCGTTTCTTCGCGCCCAAGCCGTTGAGCGTGCTGCCGTACTATGTGGCGGGCGCTGTGCTCTTCAGCATCCTGGTGGTCATTCTGCTGATAAACCTGCCCTCGCGGGCGAGGAAGCCTCTTATCGCTATTGTAACTTTTCTTGCCGGACTTTTCTACGCCGCCGAGTTCTTCTGGCCCATTGACAAAGCAACCAACAAGAACTTTCTGACCGATTATCTGGTGCCTGCCAGCAAGCTGGGAAGCCTGCTGGGCGGCATGACGCTTACGCTGGGTATTCTCAGCCTGTTAAGGGTGCACGGTCGCAATATCGTGCGTCTGCGTTCCGGATGGTACAACAGCCTCGCTCTGTTGACCGCGATGGTGGCGATGGTCATCTTCGGTCTGATAGACAATTACGGCACTAACGCCACAGCCAAGAAAGTCTTTAACGTGCTATTCGAGGGAATGCTCATTAACATGGACGCCACGATGTTCTCGCTGATTGCGTTCTATATCGTTTCGGCGTCGTACCGTGCGTTCCGCATCCGCTCCATCGAAGCCACCATCCTGATGATTACCGCCTTCCTTGTGATGCTGGGGCAGGTTCCGATAGGGAATGCATTAACCGACTGGCTGCCCAAAGACGGATGGATTGCCTCGTTGCGGGTGGAAAACATCAAACAGTGGATACTTTCTCAGGTTAACGCAGCAGCATTGCGCGCTATCGCGTTTGGATTGGGAGTAGGTGGTCTGGCGATTTCTCTACGCATCTGGTTAAGCCTCGAACGCGGCGCATACTTTGAGAAGGAGATTTAGGCGATGGCAATGACACCGGAGACATCGAAACCGCGTGACTTCTGGGAGCGTCTTCAGGCAATAGACAGGCGAGTGCTGTACACCTTGCTGCTTGCTGTGATTACTTTGCCGCTGTTCAAGCCCATTCGTCTGCCGATGGTTACCATGCCGTCCACGCAAAAGCTGTATCAAGCCATCGAGTCTGTCCCGCAAGGTGGTTTTGCTATCGTCAGCGCAACGTGGAGTGGCGGCACACGCGCGGAAAACATGCCCCAGACCGAAGCGATTCTGCGTCACTTGATGAAGCGTAAACTGCGTGTGGCGATTTTCTCGTTCGACCAGCAGGGTAGCCAGTTCTCTTACAACATCGCCTCGCGTCTGGCGAAGGAGTACGGCTACGAGTACGGCAGGGATTGGGTGCACTGGGGATACCGTCCGATTGTTGGGGTGGTGCTGAAGTCGCTGGTACGTGACATCCCGAGTACCTTCGCGACCGACCGCGACGGAAAGCCCACCAAGGATATGCCTGTCATGAAGGGCATTAAGGACATCAAGAACGTAGATGTGATTGTGGAAATCGCTGCCAGTGGCATCTATATGGACTGGATTGGGCTGGTGGTCGGCGCAAACCCAAACCTGAAGTTCGGCTTCTGCCCAACGGCGGTGATGGCTCCCGAAACGTACCCGTACATGGACTCCGGGCAGATAGTGGGCATTATGGAGGGGATGCGCGGCGCGGCGGAGTACGAGAAGCTGGTCAATACCACGGGACTCGCCACCAAGGGCATGGGCAGCATCTCGCTGGCGCATGTGCTGATTATGGTGCTTATTATCATCGGCAACCTGGGTTATCTCGCTACTCGGGCAAGAGGGGGTTAACAGAATGGACGCGCTGTGGCAGGATATTCTTTCACGCCCCGGTGTATACGCGGGCGCTATTTGCACGATTGGCTTGATGACGCTGATTTACCGCGAAAACGCATTTTACCGCTTCTTCGAACACGTGTTCATCGGGTTGGCAGCAGGTTTCTCGATCGTGGTGCTCATCAAAGAGATTCTGGACCCCTTCCTGTACCAGCCGGTGTTTAAGAAGGGCGAGTGGTACTGGACGTTCGTGTTCATGTTTGGCTTGCTGTTCTACTTCATCCATAGCCGAAAATACAACTGGTTGAGCCGATTGCCCATCGGGTTTCTCATGGGTTTCTCGGCTGGGCAGGCATTTCAAGGCTTCGCAAATACCTACCTGCCGCAGCTCGCCAAGTCGTTTCGCCCGCTGTACGTCACAAAGCCCGACGGTGCGCTGGACATGGCGCAGGCGGTGAACAACCTGATTTTTATGATAGTGCTCGTCACGGTGATGAGCTATTTCTTCTTCTCGTTCGAGCAGAGAAGCAAGGTAATTCGCAGCTCGGCGCAGTTCGGACGCTGGGTGATGATGGTGGCTTTTGGCGCGATTTTTGGAACAACCATTATGGCGCGTATGGCGCTGCTGTTTGACCGCATGTATTTCATCTTCAGCGACTGGCTGAAACTGGTGCAGTAAGGGAAAGCGGACCGGTGAGAGGTTGCCACTATATGCGAGGGTGCTTTACGGTACTGGGCGTTGTGCTTGCGGTGTGGGTAATTGGTGCTGCTCATGCCGATACGTACCTTTCTATCGAACTCCCTATCCGACCGCCGGAACCGCCTCGCCCAACGTCATCGCGCAACATCTCATCGTCGAGCAGAACGGAACCCAAACGCACGCAAGCCATCGGGCGACTGGGTGTGACCGTAAACCCGGCTCCTATCTACGCCACGCGAAGCACAAACAGCAGGTTGTATGCCCGTTGCGAGCCCCTGACGTACCTCGCCGTTACCCATGAAGCGGGGGCGTGGTACGGCGTGCTGATGGTAGACGGTAGCGTGGGCTGGATTCCCCGCCAGCATGTGCGATTGCTGGACTATGAAGTCGTGCCAACCGGACTAACGGCGACGGGTGCATTAGGCGAGCGTATTGTGCAGACCGCATTGCGCTTTCTGGGCATTCCCTACCGCTGGGGAGGCACCTCATATAACGGACTGGACTGCTCGGGCTTTGTGCAGAAGGTGTTCGCCTTGAACGGCATTAAACTACCGCGGCTGGGCAGACATCAGGCACAGGTAGGCACGCCCGTTCCCGACCTCTCTCTGCTTCAACCGGGTGACCGACTGTACTTTCGCTCCTCTAAGCAGCCCATCTCGCATACGGGTATCTACATTGGCAACGGTTACTTCATCCACGCTGCCAGCAGCCGCGGGCGTGTAGCAATAGACCGCATCACCGACCCCAAATACCTGAAAACGCTCGTTGGCATTCGCCGTTAAGGTGTTCCGTGCAGGTAGTTGACCATTCCCTCTCTGCGTTGCTCGTTCTGCCTGTGGTACTTCTTGCTGCTCGCCTGCGCTGGCTGTCCGTATCGGGAGCTGTAGCCGCCTTTGTGGTGGGATGGGTTACTATCGCTGCAGGCGGCTGGCAAGCGGCGAGCGTGCTGCTCGCTTTCTTCATTACCTCCAGCGCCCTTAGCCGATGGCGTGCCGAGCGCAAGCGGCGTATGGAATCTCTGACCGCACGGGGAGCACGGCGAGGCGCGGTGCAGGTGTTCGCCAACGGAGGCGTTGCGACGCTGTGCGTCGCTCTTTATGGAGTGACCGGCGATGCGCACTGGTGGCTGGCGTTTGCCGGAGCATACGCCGCAGCCAATGCCGACACGTGGAGCAGTGAAGTCGGTATGCTATCGCGCACACCGCCGCGTCACATTCTGACAGGTCGCCTGCTGCAAGCGGGCGACTCGGGCGGTGTCACTCCGGTGGGGTTGCTGGCGGGTTGCGCGGGTAGTGCGATAGTAGCGGGGGCAGCGTGGCTCGTGTATCCCGTGCCGTTACAGCAGGCGCTGGCGGTCGCGCTGGGCGGGATAGCGGGGAATCTGCTGGACAGTGTGCTGGGCGGTACACTGCAGGCAAGGTATCGCTGCGTGCGGTGCGGAGAGGCTGTGGAGCGGCGAGAGCATTGCGGGTCTCCCGCACAGCATATCGCCGGCTGGCGACGGATAAACAACGACGTGGTGAACCTGCTCTGCACGTTAGCCGGGGCACTGGTGGGATTCATTGTAGCAAGGATATAGTAGGCGCACTACCGTGCGCCACTGCAAACCAGTGTCAACCGCTCGGCAGAGCCTCGCCCTCTAAAAGAACGGTCGCTATGTGGTCTCCCGGTAGTATTTCCTGTGCACCGACGACAGGTAGCGCAGCACGTATTGCCCCCATGGTTTGCGGTAGGTGCGACACAGGTAGCGATTTGCCTCCTCATCGCCGATGGCTTTCTCCTGTTTCGCATCCCACTGTATCGCCCGTTTCGTGCGCAGGGCGATATTCGCCAGATGCATCGCGTTGGTAGACCAGTGCCCCCACTCGATGGGCGCGACAGGTTCCTTGCAACTTTTCACACAGTCCAGAAAGTTACGGACATGCGGCTCGTCTTGTGGGCTACCGCCGCGCTGTACCGGTCGGGTGCGGTCACCCTCAGGATAAATCTCGAACCCCTCGCGCAGCAGGCGCATGGTACCGTTTGTCCCGTAGAAAGCGATGCCATACCAGCTTCCCTCGATCGGGCGGGCGTTAGCGTGGTAGATAGACGCCTGCACGATGAAATCGCCGTAGTCCAGCAGGGCGTCCTGCGTGTCGGGAGTGGTACGGTTATCCCTGAGCGCGTATTTTCCACCTGTAGACACCACCAGCCGTGGCGCGGTGACGCCCAGCACCCAGTGTACGGCATCGATGTGGTGTATCGCCCACGCCAGCATGTGCCCGCCGGAGTAGTCCCACTGGAACCAGTAACCCGGCGCGTAGCACCGGTTGGGATTAAACGGGCGTTTGGGCGCGGGGCCCAGCCACAGGTCGTAGTCGATATCAGGCGGTGGCTCGGTGTCGGGTGGATTACCGATGCCGTCAGGGGATTCGTTCCACACGTTCCAGATGCGCACGTGCGTGATTTTGCCCAGCACACCGGAACGGATCAGGTCGTGCGCCTCGGCGTAGTGTTGTCCGCTGAGTTGTTGCGTACCATGCTGCACAACGCGCTTGAATCGTTTTGCGGCGTTGACCGCTGCGCGTCCCTCCGCCACGTTGTGTCCCAGCGGCTTCTCCACATACACGTCTTTACCCGCTTCGCACGCCGCGATGGTCATGATGCAATGCCAGTGGTCGGGAGTGGTAACGAACACCGCATCCAGGTCCTTGCGCTCCAGCAAGCGACGGAAGTCTTTGTATGGAGTGGCTTTGCCTCCGGTGATTTGCACCGCCTGCGCCAGTCGCTGCTCCATGACATCGCACACGGCGGCGATTTCTACGTCCGCATTGCCCAGCGCTACACGCATTAAGTGCTGTCCGCGCCCGCCTGTGCCGATAAAGCCCAGAACAACCCTGTCGTTTGCGCCCACATGGGACATGGTACACACCCTCCTTATCCGTAAGGCCAGACGATGAATGTTTTTGTGCCGGTGAAGATGCTTATCAACATCCATAGGGTACCCATCGTGCACTCTCCCAGTACCAGCCCCAGGAAAAACGGCAGTGCACGCTGGTAGGTACGCAACCCGCCTACCTTCATGATGGTGACTTTGCAAACCCACGCCACCAGCAGAGAAAACCACAGCACGCTCAGGCTCCAGCTGCTGGAGATAGCATAGCCCACCGGGTGCAGGGGGAAGTTGGCGATGTTCATACGGAAGATGCTCAGCACCGCGGTAACCCCAAAGCCCACCATCATCGCCCAGATGACGTTACGCTTCTGCAGAGAAGAGACCGACCCCGACAGCAGAGAGGTGATGCGGTCGTATGGTTCCCTGCCGAAGATGGTGCTGACGTAAGGGGTATCCGCTTTGGATGCTGCGCCCCACTGATAGTGCAGATGCACGTTGACGAAGAAGCCGGTGAGTGTGCCCCAAAACACCGCGAACACCAGCACCCAGAACATCGCCCGCATCGAGGAGCGTGTGCGCTCCGCGGCGCGCAGTCCCTCGATGTGCGTGGGCATGGGGTGGGCACGGTAGGCACGGTTGAAACCCTGTATCGGCGCGAACATCACCAGGTCCTGTCGCTTCAGGCTCTCTACCCCGAACAGCAAGGGGATGAGCCGTTGCGGTCCTGAGTCGTGCAGGTCGTGCGCGGGCGGACCGAGCTCGGCACGCATTCGGGTCACCGCCAGCGAGATAGCAAGATAGATGAGCAGAGAGAGAGCGATTACCCAGCCGCTCATGCCGGTAGAGAAGAAAAAGAGGTAAATCGCCGCCAGGCTCGCTAAGAACCCCAGCGCCGCCCAGCGGTAGGGCAGTGCCTCGCTCCTGTCGCTACCGTCGGAACCTCGCCATATCGCCGAGAACCCCTGTGCCAATGCCTTTCTTGCGGTGTAGAGTGTGAAGAGCGCGATGCCCATATACGCACCGAAGGATTGTTCGTTCACATAGGGGAAGCCGGGTATCTGGTTCCAGCCGTAGTAAGCAGCGATGATGGGCTGTAACTTCCACAGCCAGAAGAAGAACCAGCATGAGAAGAGCAAGTCGGTGGGCAACAACACCCCGATGCCCACAATCCAGGGGAAAAACGCCAGCGGCAGCCAGCCGATGGCGTTCCATGGCGGCGTGGTGATGTACTGCTCCAGCGTCTGCCAGCGTACGTAGGGCTGCGGGATGGTGGGGAACAACCGGTTCAAACCAAACCAGATGTCGTTTATCGCGGCGATGGCAAAAGCAATCCAGAACAATCGGTTCTGAAACACGGGCACGCGAGGCTGAACCAGCTCCAGTGGCAGCTGCACCAGTGGGTAAGAGAGCCTCTCGCGGTCGGTCCACTGTTTGCGTAACAGCACGTTCAGACAGAACATGCCAAACGCCAGCACGGTAAAGAAACCCGTCCAGATGAGCAGAGGGGGCGTCCAGATGCGCAGGTCGTGCCCGTTCCAGAAGTTCGCGTTGCCGATATAGTATTTATCCACCGCATCGGGGTCGCTGATGAACAACCATTTGGGGAGATACGGTATCACATCGCTGTCCCAGCGGTTGGCAGGGTTGGCGTACTTGAAGGGATAGGTGAGAATAGGCGTGATGACCTCAATCAGGTCGTGCGATGCCATCACTGCGGTCATCAGAGTAAAGAAGTAGACGACCATCAGTTCCGCCGGCGAGAAGCGCCACCTCGGCACAACACGCCCGACTACTGCGTTGACCGCGATCAAGCACAGAAGTACAAACAGGATATGCGGAAACAGCGAGATGGTGGTCGGCTGTCCTGCATAGCGGATGGCTTCGATAGAGATGTTGAACCATGCGACCAAGGGTGCAAGAATAACACCGATCACCACAGCACGAAGGGTCACACCGCGTTGCGCAGGAATCGCCTCTTCGCGGACCTCCGCTTCTGCGCGTATCCTCTGCCAGATGGTTGTTGCCATGCACCTTTACCTGCGATGGATTTGGTTGCAAACCGTGACAGGCTTTAGCCTGCGCAAACAAACAGCGCAGCATGTTTTGGTCTATTTTGTCATGCTGAGCGTCAGCGAAGCATCTCGCCCTTTTTGTCATGCTGAACGCAGTGAAGCATCTCTGAGATTCTTCGCTTCGCTCAGAATGACAATCGTTTGCTGTCATGTTGAACGCAGTGAGGCATCTGAGCCTATCGCTGCACCCAGATTCTTCGCTTCGCTCAGAATGACAGGTTTATGCGTTTTTTGTCGTCAGGCAAGCGGAAATATTCCGCCCATACCCCAATAATCACGTGTGGTCAGGGTAATAGCAAGCCCTTAGACCTTAAGAAATCGAGACTGAGTTTCGCGCTCTCCAGCGGTGGGCGTTTGCACACGTCTTGCTCCACCGCCATCCACTTCACTCCGCTTTGCTCTGCCGCTTTGAAGATGGCATCCCAATCCAGAATGCCATGCCCTACCTCGGCGAAGCTACCGTCTTCCGCCATATCCTTCAGGTGCAGCAGAGGCACTCGCCCCGCGTATTTGCGGATGTACTCGGCGGGGTCTTCACCACCGTGCTTCACCCAGTAGGTGTCCAGCTCTGCCTGCACCAGTTTGGGGTCGGAGTTCTCGTAGAAGATGTCCAGCCCGTACTTGCCGTCGAATTTCTGGAACTCGAACGAGTGGTTGTGGTAACAGAAGGTAAATCCTGCCGCTACCACCTTCTCGCCGATGGCGTTCATACGCTTAGCAACGCTCTTCCATCCTTCCGCGTCCCTGCGCAGCTCTTCGGGCATCCAGGGTACTACGATGTACTCCATGCCGAGCCCTCGAGCGAGCTCCAGCACGCTATCCAGGTCCTTTTCCAGCTGTTCGATGCCGAAGTGTCCGCCGAATACCTTCAAGCCCAGGCTATCCAGAAACTGTCTTGCCTCTTGAACGCTCATCCCGCCGGTGCTGGAAAGCTGCACCGCCGGGTAGCCCATTTCCGCTACTTTTTGCAGCGTTCCCTTAAAATCACGCGCCATGTCGTCGCGCACCGTATAGGTCTGCAAGGCAATACCGAACTTTCCCATCTCTGACGCCTCCTCCAAGATAACCACGCTATCCATTTCGCTACCGCCGGTGTTTTTCCCTGTGTAATCCCCTACTTCAATCGTCCCTCTCGAAGCACATCCATTACGCGATGCACACCATCTCTCGCCCTTGCATCGGCGGCATTCGTCGCCACCAGAAAACCCGCGCCGGCA
>Ga0101941_1000650_pt1 | contig 47976 bp, 50 predicted proteins | sample DewCreD2012metaG_3_FD_75242 | JGI IMG/M metagenome (GOLD analysis project Ga0101941, IMG submission 75242) | Hot spring sediment bacterial and archeal communities from British Columbia, Canada, to study Microbial Dark Matter (Phase II) - Dewar... ... | reverse complement strand
AACGCGCGCCGGAGGCGGTGCGGCCGCCGCGACCCCTCGCGCACGCCGTGGGAAACTCACGCCGTGGGCGCGAGGAGGACCCGAGGAGCGGTGGCCGGTCGCGAGGAGGCCCTGGCCGCCTTCCGGGCGGAGGGCTGCTCGGAGCCCCGGCCGTGGTCGAACGCGCCGGGCGACGTCTACGACTGGCACTCGCACGGCTACCACAAGGTCCTGTTCTGCCTGGAGGGCTCGATCGTCTTCCACACCACGGAGGGGGACGTGGAGCTCGTGGCGGGCGACCGCCTCGACCTCGACCCCGGCACCCCCCACGCGGCGACCGTGGGCCCCGAGGGGGTGTCGTGCGTGGAGGCGTCGCGGTGACACCGGGCTCCCGGGGCGCGTGGCGGCCTCTCGGCGGCCGGGGCACGCGGAGCTGACGGGCGGCCGCGATGCGGGTGGGGATCCACGTCGACCAGCTGTTCTTCCGGGCGCCGGGCGGGATCGGCACCTACATCCGGGAGCTCCTGCCCGCCCTCGCCAAGGCCGACCCCTCGGTCGAGCTGGTCGCGTTCCACGCCCGCTTCCCGGGGACCCCCGGGGAGCCCTGGCTCCGGGAGCTGCGGGTCGAGGAGATCCCCGCGGGGATCCGGGTCCTGTACCCGGGCTGGAACCTGCTCGGCCGCCCTCCCCTGCCCGAGCCCCTGCGGGCGCTCGACCTCGTCCACGCCACGAACCCGGCCGCGATCCCCCCGGCCGGGCCGGGGCAGCGGCTCGTGGTGACCGTCCACGACCTCGCGTTCCTCCGGTTCCCGGGCCTGTTCCCCAGGACCTGGCGGGCCCTCTACCGGACCGGGCTGTGGGCGGCGGTCCGCCGGGCCCGGGCCATCCTCGTCCCCTCGCGCCACACCGCCGAGGACCTCCTGGAGCGGACCCGGGCCCGGCCCGAGCGCATCCACGTCGTGCCCCTGGCGGCCTCCCTCGAGCGCGGGGCCCGGGAGCCCGAGCGGGTCCTCGAACGGCTCAAGGTGCCCCGGCCCTACGTGCTGTTCGTGGGGACCCTCGAGCCGCGGAAGAACCTCGTCCGCCTGGTCCGCGCCTACCGGCGGGCGGCGGCCGAGGGGGTCCCGCACGCGCTGGTCCTCGCGGGGCCGCTCGGGTGGCACCACCAGCGGCTCCACCGGGAGCTCACCCTCCGCGGGCCCGGCCAGGTCGTCCTGACCGGCGCCCTCCCCCCGGCCGATCTCGACGCCCTCTACCGCGGGGCGGACCTGTTCGTCTACCCCTCGCTGTACGAGGGGTTCGGGCTCCCGGTGCTCGAGGCCATGGCCCGCGGCGTCCCAACCATCGCGTCGGCCACCTCCTCGATCCCCGAGGTCGCGGGCGACGCGGCCGTGCTCGTGGATCCCCGCTCGGTGCGGGAGCTGGCCCGGGCGATCGCCGAGGTCCTCGCCGACCGGGACCTCGCCGAACGCCTGGCGATGCGGGGGCGGGCCCGGGCCGTGCGGTTCTCATGGGACGAGACCGCCCGGGGGACCCTCCGGGCCTACCGGGCGGCGCTCGGCGGGGAGGGCCGCGGGTGAAGGTGAGCCTGGTCTCCACGGTGAAGGACGCGGCGGAGCACGTCGGCCCGTTCCTCGACTCCGTCCGGGGCCAGACCCGGCCCCCGGACGAGGTCGTGATCGTGGACGGGGGCTCGACCGACGGGACGCTCGAGATCCTCCGGGCCGAGGACGGGATCGTCGTGCTCGAGGAGCCGGGCGCCAACATCTCCCGGGGCCGGAACCTGGCGATCGCCCGGGCCACCTACGACGTGATCGCCTGCTCCGACGCCGACTGCGTCCTCGACCCCCACTGGCTCGAGGAGCTCCTCCGCCCCATCGAGGCCGGCGCCGACGTCGCGATGGGCGTGACCGAGCCGATCGTGGACGGGTTCCTCCAGGCCTGCGTGGCCTCGCTGAACCTCCCCGACCCCTCGGAGCTCGACGAGGCCCGCTTCATGCCGTCCCACCGGTCGGTCGCGTTCCGCCGCGCCGCGATCGAGGCGGCCGGGGGGTACCCGGAGTGGCTCGACGTCGGCGAGGACATGTACGTCGACCACCGCTGGCGGGAGCTCGGGCTCGACCTGCGCCTGGCCCGAGGGGCCGTGGCTCGGTGGCGCCTCCGCCCCGACCTCCCGGCGACCTTCCGTCAGTACTCCCGCTACGCGTGGGGCGACGCGGTCGCCGGGATGCACCCCGAGCGCCACGCGATCCGGTTCGCTGCGTACGGCGCCCTCCTCTACGCCTTGGGCTCCCGGGCGCGGTGGCCGAAGGTCCTCAGCGTCGGCGCCGGGCTCGCCTACGCCCGCGCCCCGCTCGCCCGCGCGCTCCGTCGGCTCCGGACGCCGCGGGAACGGGCCGCGGCCCTCGTCGCGGTCCCCGCGCTCCTCGCCTTCGTGGACGCCGCCAAGATCGCCGGCTACCTGGCCGGGCTCGGGGCTGCGCGCCGGGCTCGGCCCAGGGGTCAGCCCGAGGCGTACTCGTAGAACCCCCGGCCGGACTTGCGGCCCAGGCGCCCGGCGGTCACCATCCGCCGCAGGAGCGGGGGCGGCGCGTAGCGAGGCTCGCCGAACTCCGCGTGGAGCACCTCGCAGATGCGGAGGTGGGTGTCGAGGCCCACGAGGTCGAGCAGCTCGAGGGGACCCATGGGGTGGGCCAGGCCCAGCTTGGCGGCGACGTCGATGTCCTCCCGGGAGGCGAACCCGGACTCCAGCAGGCGGACCGCGTCGTTCAGGTAGGGCACGAGGAGCCGGTTCACGATGAAGCCGGCCTCGTCGCGGGCCACGACCACGGTCTTGCCGAGCCGCTCCCCGTAGCCCCGGGCGAACGCGAGGGTCTCCTCGGAGGTCGTGAGGGCCGGGGTGACCTCGAGCAGCTCCATCACCGGCGCGGGGTTGAAGAAGTGCATCCCGACGACCCGGTCCGGCCGTCCGCTCGCCGCCGCGAGCTCCGCGATGGGGATCGAGGACGTGTTGGACGCGAGGATCACCTCGGGCCGCACGGTCCGCCCCAGCGCCGCGAACACCTCTCGCTTGACCGCGAGGTCCTCGGTGGCCGCCTCGATCACCAGGTCGACGTCGGCGAGCTCCCCGAGGTCGGTGGTCCCCCGGACCCTCCCCAGCAGCGCCTCGCGTTCCTCGGCGCCCAGCTTCCCGCGCTCCACCGCCCGGGCCGTGGAGCGCTCGATGGCCCTCCGGCCGCGGTCCACGAGCTCCTCGCTCGCCTCGACGAACACGACCTCCGCGCCGGTCCTGGCCACGACCTCGACGATCCCCGAGCCCATGATGCCGCAGCCGACGACCCCGACCCTGCGCACATCCTCCGGTCCCATCGCCCCTCCGCGAGCCCAGACGTCGCGGCAGCCTACCGCGCCGGCACCTGGGGCGGGTCGACCGGGGCCCGGCGAGCGCAGGCCCCCGCCCCGCTCAGCAGACCTGGACGAGGAGCGGGTAGGGGTTCACCGCCCCGCCGAGGACCGAGTAGCCGTAGGGGCTCGCGGGCCAGTCGGCCGGGATCTGGTTCGGGTGCCACTCGAAGTGGTTGTGCGGAGAGGTGCCCTGGGCGTTCCCCGAGGTCCCGACGTAGCCGATCACGTCGCCGGGCTGCACGGGCCCCGAGATCCCGGGCTGCGCGAGGTGCGCGTTGTACACGTAGCCCTGGGCGCCGTAGACGTAGACGGCGTACCCGCCGAGGCCGTTGGAGGAGGCACGCGCGGTGCCGGCGAACGGCGCGTAGATCGGCGTGCCGTAGGGGGCGAAGATGTCCACGCCGGCGTGGAGGTGGCCGACCCGGGGAGCGCCGAAGCTATCGCTCACGGCGTGGGGGTCGCCCACCGGGCAGGCCTGGAACACGCCACCGGGGAGCACGACCCGACCCCCGCCCCCGGCGGTCGCGGCGAGCTCGGCCGCGACCTGCTCGCGCCAGCGCCGGGCGAGGCTCTCCGCGGCACGTTCGGCCTCGGCCGTCCGGGCCTCGATCCGGTCCTGGAGCCTCCCGAGCTCGGCGAGCCTCGCCTCCAGGTCGGCCTCCCGCTCCCGGAGCGCCGCCACCTGCGCCGCCTGCCTGGACCGGAGGCGCTCGAGCTCCCGCTCGTCGGCGGCCAGCTCGTTCCCGAGGTTGTCCACGGCCACCGCGAGGTCGGCGTCGCTCTGCGCGACCGCCCCCACGAACTCCATCCGGTCGGAGAGGTCGGCGAGGGAGGAGGCGCCGAGGAGGAACGCGAGGCTCGTCCCCGGACCCAGGATGAAGGCCTCCCGGGCCCGCTCCTCGAGCCGTCCTCGGAGCCGCTCGTAGCGTTCGCGGACGGCGTCGAGGCGCTCGCGGACCCGGGCCAGCTCGGCGGCGGTCTCCTCGAGCGCCTCCCGGGCCGCGTAGAGGCGGGACGCCACGCGGTCGGCCTCCCGCTGGACCGCCTCCTTCCGCCTCGCGAGCTGCTCGATCTCGGCCTGGAGCCGACGGACCCGCTCGCGGGCCGCCTCCACCTGTTCCCTCGTCACCGCCCGGGCCCCGGGCACGGCCGCGCCGAGCAGCACCAGGGCGAGGACGACGCCGACGAGGCGGCGTGCGCGGTGCTCCCAGCGTCCCCGGTTCGCTCGCACGGGTCCAGATCCCTACCAGGATCCCCGGCGCCGGGCAACCCGCGGTCCGGGTCGGCCGGCGCGACCTCCCCAGCCTGCCCCGGCGGGGGAGCCGTTGCAACCATCCGTCGGCACGATCGCTCCACGCCTTGAGACCCGGCTCGCATCCAGGGCCCGCCCGCGGTCAGCGGACCATGGCCGCGACGAGCTCCGGCCCCAGGAGCGCGTGGGGCCAGCCCGCCCGCCCGAGGCGGGCCCGCCCGCGGGCCCTCAGCGCCGGGCGTACTCGATCAACGAGAGCACGTTCCCGTCGGGGTCCTCGAACGTTGCGAAGCGGGCGAAGCCCGGGACCTCGCCGACGTGCTCGTGGAACCGCACCCCGCGCTGCTCGAGGGTCCAGCGAGCGGCCTCCAGATCATCCACGGCGAACACCGCGGTGCCCCCGGCGGGCGTCGGGCCCCTATCGATACGTCCGTGGAGCGCCAGGCGCACGGGGCCGGCGTCGAACTCCGCCCAGGCGTCCCCGTCGCGGCGGAGGAGCCGGAGGCCGAGGACGTCGCGGTAGAAGGCGACCGCGCCCTCCAGGTCCCGGGTCCAGAAGTAGACGTGGTCGAGCCCCCGCAGCACGGCCCGGAGTCTACCGGCGCGCGGGGCCTGGGGGTCTTGTGGCCCGGAGGTCGGGGGCCGGGGGTCCCGGGTCGACGCGCCCGACGCGCGCTTCACTGCGCCCGTACCCGCGAGGAGGAGGCGCGATGAACGACACCCCGAGGATCCGTCCGAGCTCCCCCGGGGCCCGGCTCATGGTAGCGGTCGTGGTGCTGATGCTGGCCGGCGGCCTCGCGGTCACCTCGGCCGCGCTGCTGCGGGAGCCGGCGGCCCGGGCGGAACGCGTGCGGACCTACGACCTCACGATCCAGGCGGCGGACATCGACTACGGGAACGGGAACGTGTGGCACGCCTGGACCTTCGACGGCACCGTCCCGGGGCCCACGCTCCGGGTGAAGGTGGGGGAGGTGCTCCGGGTCCATGTTCGGAACGAACTGGACCTCGTCCACAGCTTCCACACCCACCTCACGAACTACGACTTCGAGATGGACGGGAGCCAGGCCAACGTCGTGGCCGACCGGGGCGCCGGCGGCATGATCGCTCCCGGCGGCGAGTACACCTACGAGTTCCGCCCCACCACGGCGGGGATCTACTACTACCACTGCCACTCCTCGGACGGCGGGCTCATGATCAGCCAGCACATCCTCCAGGGGCTGTACGGGGCGATCATCGTGGAGAACCCCGACGATCCTCCGATCCGCCACGAGGTGCTGTTCATGGCGGAGATCGGCCACGAGACCGAGGGCGACGTGCCGCCCTTCATCATGAACGGGCTCGGGCTCCCCGGCGGCGAGGCCACCCTTGAGAAGGTCTACCACGAGGGGGGGTTCGAGGCGGTCCAGGCCCAGCTCGGGAGGACCGTGCCGTTCTTCGAGGCGAAGGTGGGGGAGCCGATCCTGCTCCACGTGATCAACATCGGCAACCTCGAGCACACCCTCCACATCCACTCCGCCACCCACACCAGCCTGGGGGTGCTCGGCGGACGTCCGTGGCCCGCGAACGTCGTCCCCCTGCCGTCGGGAGCGGCGGACACGATCCTCGTGACCTTCAGCCAGCCCGGGCTGTGGCTGTTCCACTGCCACGTCGTCGCCCACGCCGACGGGGGGATGATCGGGGTCTTCCCGGTGACGGAGCCGGAGCAGACGTGAGGCGGCGGCCCGGGGCCCGCCCCCGGGCCTACCCCTCCCGGCGGAGGATCCGGGCCTTCTGCTCCTCGAACTCCTCCTGCGTCAGCACGCCCCGGTCCCGGAGATCGGCCAGGCGCTGCAGCTCGGTGGTCACCGAGGGAGCCGCCCGCGCCGCGCCCCGCATCATCCGCTGCTGGTTCAGCTCGCCCTGGTGGTAGATCGTCCTCTGCACGCCCTCGGGGTCCCGGACGTCGGAGAACACCTGCCGTCCGTGCTCCCCGGCCGATTCGATCACGAGGTCCCCGGCTCCGATGATCCGCTCGAAGACGCCCTGGCGGAAGCGGACGTCGTTGATGGCCTCGAGGGGGATCTCCATCGAGGCCTTGGCGATCAACCCCTCCCGATGGATCACCCGGTCGGTCGTCACCACGAAGTGCGAGGTGGCCCACCGGACCACGGTCCGAACGGGGTAGGCGAGGAGCACCAGGACCCCGGCCCCCACCACGAGCCAGAGCAGGAGGTCGTGGAGGGACCCTGCGGGCAGCCGGGGCAGGAGGAAGGCCCACGCGCCGAGGACCAGGAGCGTGACGAACCCCGGGCCGACCAGCGCGATCCAGTGAGGGCGGAGGTCGAGCACCAGCTCCTCGCCCTCGACCAGGAGCCTGCGCGGGAAGGCCACGGCCGGGACGCTACCGCGGCCCGTCGGGCGCGGCAAGGGTGCGGCGAGGTGGATCAAGCCGGATCCAGGTGCTGGACCTCGCCGAAGGCCACCACCGCCATCCCCTCCCCGGTCTCGAGCACGAGGCCCCCGTCCTCCCGCACGTCGACGGCCAGGCCCTCGACGGTCACCCCGCGGGTGGTGGTGGCCCGGACCCGCCGTCCCAGGGTGGCCGAGACCCGTCGGTAGGCGGCGAGGACGCCACCCACGAAGGCCGGGTGCGCGGGCTGGTAGCGCGCGCGGAACGCCCGGAGGAACCCCGACAGCAGCGCCTCGGCCTCGATGTCCCCCACCCCGGCCGCCCCGGGGACCTCGGCCGGCGGCTCCCGGAGGTTGATGCCGACCCCCAGCACGACGTAGAGGAGCCTTCCCCCCTCGACGCGGGACTCGGCGAGGATACCCCCGGCCTTGGCCTCCCCCACCAGGAGGTCGTTCGGCCACTTGCAGGCCACCGGGGCTGCCCCCGCCTCCAGGCACGCCTCCGCCGCCGCCACCCCGGCGAGGAGCGGGAGGAGCCCGACCCGAGCCGGGGAGAGCCCCCTGGGCCGGAGGACCAGGGAGAACATCAGCGCGGCCCCCGGCCGGTCCAGCCAGGACCTCCCCAGTCGGCCCCTCCCGGCGATCTGGTGCCCGGCGGCCACGAGGGTCCACTCGGGCGCTCCCGAGCCCGCGAGCTCGAGCGCTACGTCGTTGGTGGAGCCCACCTCGTCCTCGTAGCGGACCGGGGCCTCCAGGCCGGCCGCGGCGAGCGCGCGGCGGAGCGCCTCCTCGGACAGCACGAGAGCAAGTTTGACCCTCCCGCCGGCGGCCCGCATCATGTCTCCCGTCCCGTGGCCAGGCCTCGCCTCCTCGTCGCCAACCGCGGAGAGATCGCCTGTCGGATCATCCGCACCTGTCGGGAGCTGGACATCCCGACGGTGGCCGTCTACTCCGACGCGGACCGCGACGCGCTCCACGTGGAGATGGCCGACGCCGCCTACCGGATCGGCCCGCCCCTCGCCGCCGACTCCTACCTCTCGATCCGCGCGATCCTCGAGGCCTGCCGCCGTTCCCGGGCCACGATGGTCCACCCGGGCTACGGCTTCCTCTCCGAACAGGCGGGCTTCGCCCGAGCCGTCCGCGAGGCCGGCCTGGTCTTCGTGGGTCCGCCGGCGGAGGCGATCGAGGCCATGGGCGACAAGGTCGCGGCCCGCGCGATCGCGGACCGGGCGGGGGTCCCGATCGTCCCCGGGACCCGTGAGCCGGTGGACGTCCGCCAGGCGCGCCGCGAGGCGGAGCGGATCGGCTTCCCCCTGGTGGTGAAGGCGGCCTTCGGCGGGGGCGGGAAGGGGATGCACGTGGTCCGGGACGGCGCGCACCTCGAGGAGGCGCTCCGGCGGGCGGCGCGCGAGGCGAAGGCCTACTTCGGCCGCCCCGAGGTGTTCCTCGAGCGGTACGTCGAGCGGGCCCGCCACGTCGAGGCCCAGGTCCTGGCCGACGCCCACGGCACGGTCCTGTTCCTGGGCGAGCGGGACTGCACGGTCCAGCGCCGCCACCAGAAGCTCGTGGAGGAGACGCCCTCGCCGGTGGTGGACGAGGCCCTCAGGACGCGGATGGCGGAGGCGGCGATCGCCCTGGCCCGCGAGACCGGCTACGTGAACGCCGGCACCGTCGAGTGCGTGGTCGACGAGGACGGATCCTTCTACTTCCTCGAGATGAACACCCGCCTCCAGGTCGAGCACACCGTGACCGAGATGGTGACCGGGCTGGACATCGTGGCCCTCCAGATCCGGATCGCCCTCGGCGAGCGGATCGGCTCCCTCGACGCCTTCGCCCCACGCGGCCACGCGATCCAGTGCCGGCTCAACGCCGAGGACCCCGCGCGGAACTTCCTGCCGGGGCCGGGGCGCGTCACGCGGTACCGGGAACCCTCGGGCCCCTTCGTCCGGGTGGACTCCGGCGTCCGCGAGGGCAAGGTCGTCCCCGGCGACTACGACTCGCTGTTCGCGAAGCTCGTGGTCTCCGCCGAGGACCGGGAACGGGCTCGCCGGCGCATGCTCCGGGCGCTCGGGGAGTTCGTCGTCGAGGGGATCCCCACCACCCTCCCGCTCCACCGCTGGATCGTCGAGACCCCGGAGTTCCGGGGCGCGGCGCACACCACCACCTGGCTCGAGCGGGCCATCCGGGGCGCCGGCCTCCCCCCGCAGCTCGACCTCGCGCCCAGCGAGCCGCCGGCCCGCGGGCCGCTCCCCGCCGACATCGTGATCGAGGTCGAGGGGCGACGGGTCCCGGTCCGGATCTTCGACGAGCGACGAGCCATCCCACCGCGCCCGCCCGGCGCTCACGCCGGGCACCGCGCCGAGCACGTCCACGGCGAGATCCGAGCGGAGATGCAGGGGACCATCCTCAAGGTCCTGGTCGAGAAGGGCCAGGAGATCGAGGCCGGCGACGTGATCTGCATCCTCGAGGCGATGAAGATGGAGAACCACGTCGCCTCGCCCCGCGGGGGGATCGTGACCGAGCTGCCGATCAAGGCCGGGCAGGTCGTGCAGACCGGCCAGGTCCTCGCGGTCATCGACTGAGGACGCCTCAGGCGCCGGCACCGACGGGCGGGCGGAGCGGCGCCTGGTCCTCCTCGCCGGGCGGCGCCGGCGGCAGCAGCAGGGCGAACACGGTGCCCGACGCCCCGGTGCGCTCGATCCACAGCCGCGCCCCGATCGCCTCCGAGAGGCTGCGGCAGATGTACAGGCCGAGCCCGACGCCCCCCACCCTGCGGGTCGAGGACTGGTCTACCTGGAAGAACCGCTCGAAGACCCGCTCCCGGTGCTCGGGCGGGATCCCCGGGCCTTCGTCCTCGACGGCGATCAGCACGCCCTCCGGGTGGCCCTCGATGCGGATCGTGACCCGGGTATCGGGCGGGGAGTACTTGAGCGCGTTCTCCACGAGGTTCGAGAGGATCCGGTGGAGCTTGCCCTCGTCGGTCCGAACCCGGTCCACGCCGGGGGCCAGCCGCACGTCGAACGTGTGGCCGTGGGCCCTCGAGCGGAGCTCGTCGACGACGTGGTCGACGAGCTCGGGGAGGGAGACCCAGGACGCCGTCGCCCGCTCCGCTCCCGACTCCAGCCTGGCCACGAGGAGGAGCTGCTCGATCAGCCGCCGGAGCCGGTCCCCCTGGCGATCGGCGGCCTGGAGGAACGAGCGCCGCTGGTCCTCGGGGAGCTCCCCACCGAGCTGGAGGAGGGTCTTGAGGTACCCCTGGATCGAGGTGAGCGGCGTGCGCAGCTCGTGGGAGACGACGGCCACGAAGTCGTCCTTGAGGCGGTTCAGCTCGGTGAGGCGTTGGAGCGATCGCTCCAGGCTCGCGATCAGCCTGGCGTTCTCGAGGGACACCGAGGCTCCCCAGTAGACCGCGGCCACCGGGAGGATCACGAGGGGGATCAGCCACGTGCTCCGCTCGGCCGCCACCACCACGATCGGCGAGAGCGCGAGGAGCGCGGCGGCCGTCGCCGACTGGAACGGGAGGTCGCGCCAGAGGTAGCGCAGGATCGGCTGCCCCTCGGCGAGCGCCAGCGCGATCCCGGTGAGCGCGTCGTTCACGACGAAGAACGTCGCCGCGGACGCGGTCATCGCCAGCAGGTTCCGGCCGGCCACGATGTCCTCCCCGTGGAAGGCGATGACGCCCCCGAGGAGCAGGTAGACGGCGCGCGCGGCACCCACGGAGAGCGTGTACTGGCCGACGTTGAACAGCGCCTTCCAGGCGGGCTTGCGATGGGCGAGGTCGGCGACGGCGGAGGCCACCGCGAGGGAGAGGGCGGCGATCCTCCCGCCGAAGCCCAGGAGGAGGGCGAAGGCGAACGTGGTGGAGGTCGAGACCTCCTCCACCTCCGACGCACGAGGGACCCGGATCGGCAGCAGCTCCGCGCCCACCAGCAGGACCGAGAAGCACCAGAACGCGCCCGGCGCGAGCCGGGCGTCCCCGATGGGGACCGTGGAGCCGAACCAGGCCAGGAGCGACAGGCCCGCCACCGAGACGAGCGCGACGTAGAGCTCGACCGACCGGAGCCGCCGGAGCCTCATGCCTGCAGTCATCGGCTCGCGGGCCCCGCGGGTGAAGCCCCTTCGGCGAGATGGGGGTCGGTCGGAGGGCCGACGACGCCCCCGCCCGGTCCCAGCGGAGGGAACCCCCGCCCCGCTCCGTGGAACGCCGGAGCCCCGGGCGGACCCGGGGCTCCGGCGCATCAGGTCTTCACGCGGCTACCACTTCCTGCCGGCGCCGAGCACGAGGACGAGCGCGGAGATGGCCGTCAGGGCGTAGCCGAGGCGGTAGAGGCGCTTCCTCACTCCTTCACCCCCTTCGCGGCTCGCCGGGCATCCGGCGGTTCGCCTCCCCACCGTCGGTGCGCCGGCCGTTCCTCACCCTGGTATCGGCATCCCCGGGGACGGCCTTGACCCCGAGGGGCCGCGATGCGGCCACGACGCTACCGGTGGTGGGGCCGTCGGCGCTTCGGGCATCCGGGCGTTTTCCGCGCCCCCCGCCTCGGGGGCCGGGGGGCCGGGCGTCGTAGGCCGGTCGGGGGACGGGACGGGAGCGGCGGGGGATGGCGCGGCCCGTCGGGGGATGCTACTCATGTCCGCGCTCGCGCGGCCGATGCCTCCTCCCGGGAGGACCGATGCTGCTCGTCGTCTTCGTGGGGATCGCCGTCCTGCTGGTGCCGGTGTTCCGGGGCCGGCTGCTCCGTCTCGCCGAGCTCCGGTTGCGCGGGACGCCCCTCCTCGCGGTTGCCCTCGGGATCCAGCTCGGGGTCCTCACCATCGCACCCGGGCCGCGCTCCGCCGCCCGCGAGGCCGCCTACGTGGCCTCCTACGTGCTAGCGATCGCGTTCCTGGCCATGAACCGGCGGGTGCCCGGGCTCTGGCTGGTCACGGTGGGGGGCGCGATGAACCTCCTCGCGATCGTCGCCAACGGCGGGGTCATGCCCGCCGCGGCCCACGCCCTGACCCGGGCCGACCTCCCCCTCGAGGCGCCGCGCTTCTACACGAACTCCGTCCTCGTCGATGACCCCAAGCTCATGTTCCTCGGCGACATCTTCGCCGTCCCGGCCTCCTGGCCGCTCTCGAACGTGTTCAGCGCGGGCGACGTCTGCATCGCGCTCGGGGCCGCGGTCGCGATCCACCGGGCCGCCGGCTCCCGCCTGATCCCCTCGGGGACCGGGCAGTTCGTGGGGCTCCTCCGGGAGCGGAGCTACCTCCGGCTGTGGGCAGCCCAGGGGATCTCGAACCTCGGCGACTGGGTCTACGCGCTCACCGTCGCGGCGACGCTCTCCGAGCGCGTGGGCGGGCCGGAGCTCGCGACCACGCTCTCGCTCCTCCTCGTCGCGCAGGTCGCGCCGGCTGCGGCGTTCGGGCTGCTCTTCGCCGGGCCCCTCGTGGACCGGCGGTCGCGGCGGGGACTGATGATCTCGGCCGACGTGGCGCGGGCCCTCGCCGTGGCCTCGCTCCTCGTCCCCGACGAGCCCACCCTGGCGCACTTCGTGGCGGTCGCGGTGATCCTCGGGCTGTTCGGTGCGGCCTTCCAGCCGAGCCTCATGGCTTCGATCCCCAACGTCGCCCCCGAGGGACGGGTCGTCGCGGCCAACGCGATGGTCGGGGCCACCTACCACCTGGCGGTGATGGTGGGGCCGGCGCTCGGCGCCTTCCTCGTGTCCACCCTCGGCCCGCGGACCGTGTTCGGACTGAACGGCCTCTCGTTCGCCCTCTCCGCGGGCCTGATCGCCGGCGTCCGCCTCCCGCGCCCCGACCGCTCCGCGGGCCCCGAGGCGTCCCCGGTGCGGGACCTGGTGGAGGGGATGCGCCACGTGGCCGCGACCCCCCTCGCCCGGGCGGTGCTCGTGGTCACCGGCCTCGTGATGCTCGGGGCCGCGACCAAGGCCCCGCTCGAGCCGCTCTACGTGCGGGACGTCCTCGTGCCCGGCGCTGGCTTCGACGAACGGGCCCGCGTCCTCGGCCTGGTCACCACGGCCTGGGGCCTGGGGATGCTCCTCGGCTCGGCGGCCGCCCCCGCCCTCGCCCGCCGCTGGCACCGGGAGCGGCTGTTCCCGGCCTCGATCGCGGTGGTGGGGACGGCGATCCTGGTCGTCTCCCGCACCCGGGACTTCCAGACGGTGCTCCTGGCGTGGCTGTTCGCCGGGGCCGCCAACTCGGTCGGGAACGTGTCCTACGAATCGCTCCTCCAGGAGCGGACCCCCGACGGGCTCCGGGGGCGGGTGTTCGCCGCGTCCGAGGCCGTCCTGGACGGGGCCTACCTCGCGGGCGCCTTCGCCGCCGGGTTCCTGGGGGCCTGGCTCGGAGCCCCCGGCGCGTTCGTGGTCTCGGGGACCCTCCTCCTCGCGGCCGCCGCCCTGGCCCGGCTCACGATCCCCATGCCCGGCTCCCCGCGCCCGGTCCCGGCGGCGGCCGCGCCCGGAGCTCCCGCGCCGGAACCCTCCGCGGCCCTCCCCGAGGAGGCCTGAGCGCCCCGACCGCGGGCGCCGACCCCAGCGAGACCGGCCGAGGGTTCAGCGCCCCGGCGCGCCCCAGGCGTCGCGGCCGGTCACCCGGAAGCCGGCGTCGTGGATCCCGTAGTTCCGGTTCACGGAGACCAGGAGCGCGGTGAGCGGCTCGACGATCCGGGCCATCGAGAGGGGCCCCGCGTCCACCCACCGCAGGTTCGGGATGTCCTCGACGAGCGCCCCCACCGCGGCCTTGGCCTCGGCGTCGCCCCCGCAGACGAACACGTCGGACTCGACGGGCCGCTCGAGGTCCTGGAGCGCCTCGGCGGCGATCGTGTGGAAGGCGGCCACGAGGCGGGGCCCGTCGCCGAGGACCGCCCGCGCCTGTTCGGCCGCCGAGCCCTCCCAGGGGCGGACCACCTGCCACGCGGGGCGTCCCACCGCCGTCGCGAGTGGGACCGTCGCATCCACCACGATCCGCCCGGCGGGGAGGTGCGGCTTGAGCGAGCGGTAGATCTCGGCCTGCCCGGCGAAGGGCACCGTCACCACGACCATCTCGGCGGCGGCCGCCGCCTGGCCGTTCTCCGTGCCCTCCACCGACGCCCCGCCCCGGAGAACCTCCCGGGCGCGGGCGGCCGCGTCCGCCCCCCGCTCCGCCGACCGCGAGCCGATCGTCACGCGGTGCCCCGCCCGGGCGAGCCGGAGCGCCAGCCCGAAGCCCTCCGCGCCGGTCCCGCCGATCACCGCGACGTGCACGCCGCGAAGCCTACACGCCCGGCGTCGGTGCCCGGGGCAGCGGTGGCCGCGGGGACCGGCCCGCCTACCGGTTCGGCCGGTACTCCCCGAACACCCGGCGGAGGGCGTCCGAGACCTCGCCGAGCGTGGCCCTTGCCCGGAGCGCCTCCTTCATCGGCGGCAGCACGTTCGCCGACCCCCTCGCCGCTTCCTCGACGGCGGCCAGGGCGCGTTCCACCGCGGCCGCGTCCCGCTCGGCCCGGAGCCGACGGAGCCGCTCGACCTGGCGGGCCGCCTCCGCCTCGTCCACCCGGAGGATCTCGGGCGGCGGCCCCTCCTCCTCGACGAAGCGGTTCACCCCGACCACGACGCGCTCGCCCGACTCGATCCCGCGCTGGATCCGGAAGGCCGCCTCGTGGATCTCGTCCTGGTAGAAGCCGGCCTCGATGGCGGCCACCGCCCCGCCCATCCCGTCGATCTTGTCCAGGTAGGCCCAGGCCCGCTCCTCGATCTCGCCCGTCAGGGCTTCGACGAAGTACGAGCCACCGAGGGGGTCGGCGGTGTCGGGGACGCCGGACTCGTAGGCGATGATCTGCTGGGTCCGGAGAGCGATCTTGGCCGCTCGCTCGGTGGGGAGCGCGAGGGCCTCGTCGTAGGAGTTCGTGTGGAGCGACTGGGTCCCGCCGAGCACCGCCGCCAGAGCCTCGAGCGCGGTCCGAACGATGTTGTTCTCCGGCTGCTGGGCGGTGAGGGTCGCGCCGCCGGTCTGGGTGTGGAACCGGAGCATCATCGAGCGGGGATCCCGGGCCCCGAACCGCTCGCGCATGATCCGCGCCCACATCCGCCGGGCGGCGCGGAACTTCGCCACCTCCTCGAAGAAGTTCAGGTGGCAGGCGAAGAAGAACGACAGGCGCGGCGCGAACCCGTCCACGGGGAGCCCAGCGTCGATCGCGGCCTGCACGTAGGCGATGGCGTTGGCGAGCGTGAACGCCACCTCCTGCACGGCGGTGCACCCCGCCTCGCGCATGTGGTAGCCGCTGATCGAGATCGTGTTCCACCGCGGCAGCCGCTCCCGGCAGTAGGCGAAGATGTCGGTGACGAGGCGCATCGAGGCCTTCGGCGGGTAGATGTAGGTGCCCCGCGCCGCGTACTCCTTGAGCGGGTCGTTCTGGATCGTCCCGGAGAGCCGGTCGGGGGGGATCCCCCGCTCCTCGGCGACGAGCTCGTAGAGCAGCAGGAGGATCGCCGCGGTGGCGTTGATCGTCATCGAGGTCGACACCCGGTCGAGGGGGATCCCCTCGAACAGCCGGTGCATGTCCTCGACGGAGTCGATCGCCACACCCGTCTTCCCGACCTCCCCCTCGGCCCGGGGATGGTCGGAGTCGTACCCCATCTGGGTGGGGAGGTCGAAGGCGACGGACAGCCCGGTCTGGCCGTGCTCCAGGAGGTAGCGGAAGCGGCGGTTCGTCTCCTCCGCCGTCCCCATGCCGGCGTACTGGCGCATCGTCCACAGGCGCCCCCGGTACATCGTGGGGTAGACGCCGCGCGTGAACGGGGGCTCGCCCGGCCGGCCCAGGTCCCGCTCGGGGTCGAAGCCGGCCAGGTCCTCCGGCCCGTAGAGGGGGCGGATCTCGATCCCGGAGTCGGTCTCCCGGCGTTCCTCGGCCATCGCCCGAAGCCTACGACGGGCCGCCGGGGGGCGACGAGGGGAGGAGGAAGCCCTTCCGGAGGAGGGCCTCCCGGGCCCGGGACAGCGCCTCGAAGGAGGGCGCGGTCACGGTGTGGAGGTGGACGCCCCCGGTGAGCGAGGAGAGGAGCTCGGTCTCCCCCGCGCGGAGGGCGCGGAGGAACCGCTCCACGTCCTCCCGCGAGGAGAGCATCAGGTTCCCGCGCAGCTCCCCGTAGAGCGGGTGCTCCACGATCACGTCCACCACCGTGCAGCCCGCCTCGATCATCGTCAGGAGCTCGGCCCGGGTCCCCCGCCGGTCGTGGCGGCAGGCGAAGACGGCCTGGGGGCCCGGCGCCGCGGCGGGCTCGAGGAGCACGTAGCCCCGCGGGGTCCCCACGACCGGGTGCCCCTCCGCCCGGAGGATCGCGACGTCCCCCACGATCACCTGACGGGACACGCCCAAGCGGGCGGCGAGGTCCGAGCCCCGCACCGGCCCGTCCGCCTCCCGGAGGATCCCGAGGAGCTCCTGACGACGCCGCCCCGAGCCGTCCGCGGCCATCCCGTACCGGGAGGGTACACTGTCTTGTCAGATGTCAAGGCCTCCTGCGACGCGCGTGGGGCTGGGGGGGCTTGGACCGGCGCCGAGCCCGCCCGAGGACCTGGCGGCGATGGCCCGCGCCGCGCTTGCCGAGGACGCGCCGGCCGGCGATCTCACGACGGAGCTCGTGGTGCCCGGAGGCACCCGGTGCCAGGCGGAGCTGCGCGCGATGGCCCCGGGCGTCGTGGCCGGGACCCGCATCGCGCACGCCGTCTTCGACGAGGCGGCGCGGCAGGACGGCGAGGGGCCGGTGGACCTGCGCTGGCGCGTGCGCGACGGGGACGAGGTCGGGCGAGGCGACGTGCTGGCGGCCGTGGCGGGGCCGGCCCGGACGGTGCTCCGGGCGGAGCGCGTGGCGGTGAACTTCCTCTCCCACCTCTCGGGGATCGCCACCCTGACCCGGGCCTTCGTGCGGGCGGCCCGCCCGGCCCGGGTCCTCTGCACCCGGAAGACGATCCCGGGCCTCCGCGCCCTCGAGCGCGAGGCCGTGCTCGCCGGCGGCGGCGCGCTCCACCGCGCCTCCCTGTCCGATGCCGTCCTCGTCAAGGACAACCACCTCCGCGTGGCGGGATCCGTCGGCGAGGCCGTGCGGCGGGCGCGGGCGGGCGGCGTGCCGGTGGAGGTGGAGGTGGAGACCCTCGAGCAGCTCGAGGAGGCGATCGCGGCGGGGGCCGACCGCATCCTCCTGGACAACCCCACCCCCGAGCTGGTCCGGGAGGCCGCGCGGCGCCTCGGGGACCCGGAGCGCCTGGAGATCTCGGGAGGGGTGACGCTGGAGCGCGTCGGGGCCCTCGTGGCGGCCGGCGCGCGGCTGGTGTCGGTGGGCCGGCTCACCCACTCCGCCCCGGCCCTGGACATCTCGCTGGAGGTGACGACCGTTGGCTGACGCGACGGCCCCTCGGGAGCGCGCGGACGCCGGGATGGGCTTCGAGGAGTGGGCGGCCGAGGTGCGCCGCCTCGCCCGCGAGCGGCGCGCCGTCATCCTTGCCCATAACTACCAGGTCCCCTGGATCCAGGACGTGGCCGACTTCGTCGGCGACTCGCTCCAGCTCTCGCAGCAGGCCGCGCGGACCGACGCCGAGGTGATCGTGTTCTGCGGCGTCCACTTCATGGCCGAGACGGCGAAGATCCTCTCCCCCGACAGGACGGTGCTGATCCCCGACCCCGAGGCCGGCTGCTCGCTGGCCGCCTCGATCACGGCCGAGCAGCTACGCGCGTGGAAGGCCGAGCATCCCGGCGCCGTCGTGGTCGCCTACGTGAACACCTCGGCCGAGGTGAAGGCGGAGTCCGACATCTGCTGCACCTCCTCCAACGCCGTGGAGGTGATCCGCTCCATCCCCGAGGACCGGGAGATCCTCTTCCTGCCGGACGTGTTCCTCGGGGCCCACGTCGAGCGCGCCACCGGGCGCAGGCTCCACCTGTGGATGGGCGAGTGCCACGTCCACGCCGGGATCGACCCCGAACGCCTGAAGGCCAGGGCGGCCGCCGACCCCGAGGCCGAGCTCATGATCCACCCCGAGTGCGGGTGCACGACGGCCGCCCTCTGGCTCCTCTCCGAGGGAGACCTCCCCGCCGAGCGGACCAAGGTCCTCTCCACGGGCGGGATGGTGCGCGAGGCGCGCCGCTCCCCGGCCCGGAGGTTCCTGGTGGCCACGGAGACCGGCATCCTGCACCAGCTCCGCAAGGCGAACCCGGGGAAGGTCTTCCTGCCCGTCGACGAGCGCGCCGAGTGCCGGTACATGAAGATGATCACCCCCGCCAAGCTCCTCCGGTGCCTCCGGGAGGGCGTCTTCGAGGTGACCGTCCCCGAGGACGTCCGGGTGCGCGCGGAGCGGGCGGTCCGGCGGATGATCGAGCTCGAGCCTCGGGGGGCCGCGCTCCCCGTGGCCGCCGGCGAGTAGGCCCCGTGCGCGCGGTCGTCGTCGGGGCGGGCGCCGCTGGGCTCTGGTGCGCGATGCACGCCGCCTCCCGCGGCCCCGTCGTCGTCGTGGCGCCCGAGGACGACGGGGCCACGGCGTGGGCGCAGGGCGGCATCGCGGCAGCCGCGGGCGAGGGGGACGACCCCGCGGAGCACGCCGCCGATACCCTGGCGGCGGGCGGCGGCCTGTGCGATCCCGCGGCCGTGGAGGTGCTCGCCCGAGAGGCGCCGAGGGCGCTCGCCGAGCTCCGGGCGCTGGGGGTGGCCCTGGACGAGCGCCCCGCCCGGGAGGGCGGCCACCGGGCCCCCCGCGTGTGGCACGCGGGGGGCGACGCCACGGGGAGCCTCCTGCTCGGGACCCTGCGGCGGGCCGTGGCGGCCGATGGACGGGTACGACGGATCGTATGCCGTGCCGTCCGGGTCCTGCTCGACGGGGGACGCGCGGCGGGGGTGGCCCTCGAGGACGGCTCGGAGCTGGAGGCCGATCGGGTGATCCTCGCCACGGGCGGCGCCTGTGGCATCTACGGGCGCCGCACGGTCCCGGACGGCGCGACGGGCGAGGGTATCGTCTTGGCCTGGGCGGCCGGCGCGTGCCTCGCCGACCTCGAGTTCGTCCAGTTCCATCCGACGGCCCTCGACGTCCCCGGCCATCCCGCCGAGCTCCTCACGGAGGCCCTCCGCGGCGAGGGCGCCGTCCTGCGCGACGCGCACGGGCGCCGGTCATGCCCGCGTTCCACCCCATGGGCGACCTCGCGCCACGGGACACCGTGGCCCTGGCGGTCGCCACGGTGCGGGCGGAGACCGGCCGCGTGTACCTCGACGCGACCGGCGTCCCCGACGTCGAGCGCCGTTTCCCCGTGACCACGGCACGGTGCCGAGCCGCCGGCTTCGACCCGGCGCGCGAGCCGGTGCCGGTGGCGCCGGCCGCCCACTACTTCACCGGCGGCATCCTCACCGACCTCTGGGGGCGCACCACGGTCGACGGTCTCCTCGCGTGCGGCGAGGTGGCCTGCAGCGGCGTCCACGGGGCCAACCGCCTGGCGTCCAACTCCCTCGCGGAGGCCCTGGTCTTCGGCCGCCGGGCGGCGGTGGCCCCGGCGGGGCGGGTCCCGCTCCCCGGCGAGGACCGCGAGCCCGACGCCGACCCGCCCGGGGTGGGCCTGCCGCTCGACGAGGTCCGAGCCCTCGCCGACCGGTACCTCGGCGTCGTCCGGTCCGGGGAGGGGCTCTCCCGGGCGCTGCGGCGCCTCGGCGCCGGCGGGAGGGATGGGCGCGCCGGGGCCCCGGGACCCACGCTCGTGGCCCGGCTCGTCGCGCGGGCGGCGCTCCGACGCGAGGAGAGCCGGGGAGGCCACCACCGATCCGAGTTCCCGGATCAGGATCCGGCCTGGCGCGTCCGGCAGGTGGTCGACCGCCACGGCTGGTCCAGGCTCCCGGTGGACGCGCTGCACGGGGCTGCCCGTCCGTCGTAGGGTCCGCCCGTGGACATCGTGGACCCCCGGATCGAGGGCTACGTCCGCGGGCTCCTCGCCCGCCACGACGACCCCGTCCTCCTCGAGATGGAGCGGGAGGCCGAGGAGCGCGGGTTCCCGATCGTGGGCCGGACGGTGGGGGTGACGCTCGAGCTGCTCGCCCGGGCCGTCGGTGCCCGGCGGGTGTTCGAGCTGGGCTCGGGCTACGGCTACTCCGCCTACTGGTTCGCGCGCGCGGTCGGCGAGGAGGGCGAGGTCCACTGCACCGACGCCGACCCCGCGAACCGGGGGAAGGCGGCGGACCGCCTCGGCCGGGCTGGGCTCTGGGGCCGCGTCCGGTGGTGGGTGGGTGACGCCCTCGAGGGCCTGGCCGCGACCCGGGGCGAGTTCGACGTGATCTACTGCGACATCGACAAGCACGGCTACCCCGACGCGTGGCGGGCGGCCCGGGATCGGATCCGGATCGGGGGCCTGTACCTCTGCGACAACGTGCTCTGGTCGGGCCGCGTCGCGGTGGCAGACCCGGACGACCGCCGCCCAGACTGGACCGAGGCGATCCGCGAGCACAACGCGCTCATCGCCGCCGACCCCCGGTACCTCTCGGTCGTGATCCCCACGCGGGACGGGGTGATGGCCGCCCTCCGCCTCCCGTGACGCGGCGGACCAGCGGTCCCCGCGCCGGGCGCCGATCCCGCGGGCCGTCGATCCGCGCCCGGGGGCGCCGCGGCGGCCCCGTCCGGTAGACTCCGCGCGGCCGTCCGGTCCGCGACGGGGGCGCGGACGGCGATACGCTAGGGAAGGACGTGGCCAGGAAGCGGTCTGACTACGGGACGCTCTACCGGGGGCGCGAGGGCCAGTGGGCGTGGCTCGCGCACCGGGTGACCGGGGTCGCCGTGATCCTCTTCCTCTTCGCCCACGTCGTGGACACCGCGGTCGTGGGATGGGGCCCGGAGGCGTACGACCGGGTGATGGCCGTCTACCACAACCCGATCGTCCGGCTCCTCGAGCTGGGGCTCGTAGCCGCCGTGCTCTACCACGGGCTGAACGGCCTCCGGATCACGATCATCGACCTCTGGCCGGCGACCACCCGCTACTGGCGCGCCCTGTCCTACGCGACCGTCGGCCTCTTCGTCGCGGCCATGGTCCCGATCACCTGGATCATGGGTCCGGGGATCCTGCGGCTCCTCTGATGGCGACGACCGCGACCCCGGCGCAGGCTCCATCCGCCCCCCGACCCCTCACCCGCGCCGGGCGCGAACGGCCCATCGGTGGGTTCGAGCTCTGGGCGTGGCTCTTCATGCGGGTCTCCGGCCTGGTCCTCCTGTTCCTCGCGGTGGGGCACGTGCTGATCATGCACGTCGTCGACGAGGGCGTGGAGCGGGTGAACTTCGCCTTCGTCCAGCTCCGGTGGCAGAGCGTGTTCTGGCGGAGCTGGGACTGGATGATGCTCACGCTCGCGCTCCTCCACGGGATCAACGGGCTGCGGAACGTGGTGATGGACCACGTCCCCCGGACCGGCCTCCGGGTGGCGCTGAACCTCACCTTCGCGGTGCTCGGCTTCGCCCTGTTCGTGCTGGGGAGCGTGGTGGTGTTCACCTTCGACCCGAACGCCTGGCCCCCCTCGGCATGACCGTCACGCACACCTACGACGCGGTGATCGTGGGCGCCGGCGGCGCCGGCCTCCGGGCGGCGATCGAGACCGCGGGGGCCGTGCGGACCGCGGTGATCTCCAAGCTGTACCCGACCCGGTCCCACACGGGGACCGCCCAGGGCGGCGTCTGCGCCGCGCTGGGCAACGTGGAGGAGGACCACCCCGAGTGGCACGCGTTCGACACCGTGAAGGGCGGGGACTACCTCGTCGACCAGCCGGCGGCGCTGCTCATGTGCGAGGAGGCGGTGGACGCGATCCTCGAGCTCGAGCACTGGGGCCTGCCCTTCAACCGGACCCCCGACGGGAGGATCGACCAGCGCCGGTTCGGCGGCCACACCCGCAACCACGGCGAGGCCCCGGTCCGCCGCGCCTGCTACGCGGCCGACCGGACCGGCCACATGATCCTCCAGACCCTCTACCAGCAGTGCATCAAGCGCGACGTCCGGTTCTTCAACGAGTTCTACGTCCTCGACCTCCTCCTCGCGGACGGGCGGGTGGCAGGCGTCGTGGCCTACGAGCTCGCCACCGGGGAGCTGCACGTGTTCCGGGCCAAGGCGGTCCTGTTCGCGACCGGTGGCTACGGGCGGATCTACCGGGTGACCTCGAACGCCCACTCCCTCACCGGCGACGGGCCGGCGGTCGTCTGGCGGCGGGGGATCCCCCTCGAGGACATGGAGTTCTTCCAGTTCCACCCGACCGGGATCTACAAGATGGGGATCCTCCTCTCCGAGGCGGTCCGCGGGGAGGGGGGGATCCTCCTCAACGACCGGGGGGAGCGGTTCATGGAGCGCTACGCGCCCACGATCAAGGACCTCGCCCCCCGCGACCTCACCTCCCGCGCCATCTACCAGGAGATCCGCGAGGGGCGGGGGATCGGGGGGCGGGACTACGTCTACCTCGACGTCCGCCACCTCCCCCGCGAGGTGATCGAGGAGAAGCTCCCCGACGTCACGGAGTTCGCCCGGGTCTACCTGGGGGTGGAGCCGACCCGGGAGCCGGTGCCGATCCAGCCCACCGCCCACTACGCGATGGGCGGGATCCCCACCGACGTCGACGCGCGGGTCGTGGTGGGGCCGGAGGAGACGCCCGTGCCCGGGCTGTACGCCGCCGGGGAGTGCGCTTGCGTCTCGGTCCACGGCGCGAACCGGTTGGGGACGAACTCGCTCCTCGACATCGTGGTGTTCGGCCGCCGGGGCGGGCGGGACATGGCGGCCTTCGCGAAGGACGCCGACCTCGCGCCCCTCCCCGACCGGCCCGAGGAGGGCGTCGCCGAGATGCTCGGGGCGATCCTCCGCCGGACCGATGGGGAGAACGCCGCCGACATCCGGGCCGAGCTCCAGGACGCCATGTTCGACCTCGCGTTCGTGGTCCGGAGCGAGGAGAGCCTGACGAAGATGAAGGAGATCCTCGACGGCCTCCGGGAGCGCTACGCGCGGGTGGCGGTCTCGGACAAGGGGCGGGTGTTCAACACCGACCTGATGGAGGCGGTGGAGCTCGGGTTCCTCCTGGACTGCGCCGAGGCGCTCGTGGTCTCGGCCCTGGCGCGCGACGAGAGCCGCGGTGCCCACTACCGCGAGGATCACCCGCTCCGCGACGACGAGCACTGGCTCAGGCACACGCTCGCCTACCGGGAGGAGGACGGTGGGGTCCGCCTCGAGTACAAGCCGGTGAAGCTCGGCCCGTACGTGCCGATGGAGCGGAAGTACTGATGGGGGCGGGACCCACGCTCGGCGAGGTCCTGGAGGGCTCGGAGCGGCGCCGGGTCGAGGGGTCCGGGAAGGTCTCGCTCACGCTCCGGATCCGCCGCTACAACCCCGAGGTGCGGGACGCGCCGTGGTGGGACGAGTTCGAGGTCTCGGTCGAGCCGAACGACCGGCTCCTCGATGCCCTCCACGAGGTGAAGTGGCACCACGACGGCACCCTCGCCCTCCGCCGCTCGTGCGCCCACGGGATCTGCGGCTCCGACGCGATGCTGATCAACGGCCGGAACGCCCTGGCCTGCAAGGTGCTCGTGAAGGACGTGGCCCCCCGGGTCACGGTGGAGCCGATCCGTGGCCTCCCGGTGATCAAGGACCTGGTCGTGGACATGGAGCCGTTCTTCGCGGGGTACCGGTCGGTCCTGCCCTACCTGATCGCGGAGGAGGCGGAGCCCGACCGGGAGCGCCTCCAGTCCCCGGAGGAGCGCCACCGCTACGACGACACGACGAAGTGCATCCTCTGCGCGGCCTGCACGACCTCCTGCCCCATCTTCTGGGGCGACGGGACCTACGTGGGGCCGGCGGCGATCGTGAACGCCCACCGGTTCATCTTCGACTCCCGCGACCGCGGGGCGGAGGAGCGCCTGCGGATCCTCTCGGAGCGGACCGGGGTCTTCCGGTGCCGCACCACGTTCAACTGCACCGAGGCCTGCCCCCGCGGGATCCAGGTCACGAAGGCGATCCAGGAGGTCAAGCGGGAGATCCTCTTCCGGCGGTTCTGACCCTCCGCCCCGGCCGTGGAGAGCTTCCTCGTCGCGCTCGGGGTGGTGTTCGTCGCGGAGCTCGGGGACAAGACCCAGCTCGTGATCCTGGGCCTCGCCGCCCGCCGCCGCGCCGGGCCGGTCGTGGTCGGGGCCCTCGTCGCCTACGCGTTCACCCAGGGCCTGTCGGTCGCGGCCGGCGGGGCGCTCGGGGCGATGCTGCCCGAGCGCGCGGTCGCGGTCGGCGCGGGCCTCCTGTTCCTGGGGTTCGCGGCCTGGACGCTCCGGGAGCGCGAGGAGGCGGGGGAGGAGGCGCTCCCCCGGGCGGGCTCGGCCGTGCTCTCGGTCGCCATCGCGGTGGCCGTGGCCGAGCTCGGGGACAAGACGATGCTCGCCACGGCGGCCCTCGCCGCGCGCCAGGACCCCCTGCCCACCTGGGCGGGCGCGACGACGGGGATCGCGCTGGCGGGCCTGGCAGCGGTCGCCCTCGGACGGCTCCTCGGCGCCCGCCTCCCGGAGCGCGCGGTCCGGCTGGTCTCCGCCGGCCTGTTCGCCGCCTTCGGGCTCCTCCTGCTGGCCCAAGCGGTCGGGGCCGGCTGAAGCGGCGACGTCTCTCGTCGCAGCGCCGGTGGGTATGGTTACGCCAGATCCAGGCCGACGACCCGCCAGCCGGAGGCGAGCGCCGAGGCCAACCCCTCGGGGACGGGGAACGGGACCGGTTCGCCGCCCGAGACGCTCGCCACCACGACCTCGGGCTCGGGGCCTTCGGGCCACCCACCCCGCTCCCTGCCCAGGATCAGGGCCGAGCCGTCGGGGGACCACTCGTAGAACCACCCGAGGCCGGACCCGAGGCTCGCGACGAACTCCGCCCCGGACCCATCCGGCCGCATCACCCAGGCCTCCCACCGGCCGTCCTCCTCGAGGTCCCTGGCGAAAGCCACGAGCGCGCCATCGGGCGACCAGCGGGCTCCTCCATCGGCCCCGGGCGAGGACGTGATGCGTTTCGGCGCCCCGCCCGCCGGATCGACCGCCATGATCTCGGCGTTCGTCCCCAGGAAGCGGGTGAAGAGGATCGTCGTCCCGTCCGGCGACCAGTCCGGTCCGCTGTCGTTGGTCACGTCGTTACGGGTGAGCTGCCGCTCCCCGGATCCGTCGACGCCGATCACGAAGAGCTCGGCGTGGCCCTCACCGTCCTCCCGTTCGAAGACGATCTCGCGACCGTCCGGCGACCAGTCGGGGCTCGTGTCGACCTGGGGGTCCTCCGTCAGCCGCCGGAGGCCGGTCCCGTCGACCCCGATCGTGTAGATGTCCACCTGGCCGGCGCCCTCCAGGTCCGCGGCGAACGCGATCGTGCGCCGGTCCGGCGACAGGTCCGGCAGGACACCATCGATACCGAGGGGCGCCGCCCCCCGCTGGCCCACCACCCAGATCTCGCCCCGATCCTTCCCAGGGTGGTACAGCTCGTACACCCCCCGGACCTCGCCGACCTCCGGGGCGGCGGGGGCTACGTCCGCCGCTGCCCCCTCGCGCCCCTGGGCGCCTGACGTCCGTACCAGCAGGGCGAGGCCTCCCACGGATACGGCCACCGCCGCGAGGAACACGCCGATCCTCCTCACCGGTCATCCCCCCGCTCGGCGGCCGACGCGGTCCCCCCGTGCGTGCTCGCGAGGGTCCCCTCGCTCACAGCGGATGCTCGCAGTTGATCTTCACCTCTCCCGCGCATCGGTCGTTGGTCCCGGGCCCGCCGTCGATGGCATCCCATCCCGCTCCGCCGTCGATCCGGTCGGCGCCCTTGTCCCCGTAGAGGTTATAGCCCGGCTGGCCGTACCCCGGCGAGTCATCGCCTCCTTCGCCGTTGATTTGGTCGTTGTCCTCGCCGCCGCGGATGAGGTCCTTGGCGGTCCCACCGAACAGGTAGTCGATCCCCCACCCCCCGTTGAGATGGTCCAGCCCGTCACCCGCGCTGAGATAGTCGGATCCCTCGTTGCCGCACAGCCGATCCTCGCCCCCGTCACCGGTGACGGTGTCGTCGCCAGCCAGGGCGGAGACCGTGTCGTCGCCTGGGCCCCCGTACCACGCGTCGTTCGATGGGCTGAGATGGATGCCGCTGACCAGGAAGCAGCTGTGGTCGGCACTCGCCGGAATGGGTAGCGACACGAGGAGAAGGCAGGCCCCCACAACTACCACCGACCGCCAGCCAGCCCGGGGGGGGGCGGCGACCCGCAGTGCCCGTATCACGCCACTACCCTTAACACACACACACACGGTCAAGAGCTACTGGAACCGAGGGTAGCGTCGGGCCGGAGCCAGTTTCGGAAATCCCACACCGAACAGGAAGGGGCACGTAGCGTCCGCTCGATCACCGAACCAAGGAGGACGCCCACGTGCCCGAGCTCAGCGTAACGGTCCGGGTCCCCTGGCCCAAGCACCCCACCCTGGCCGCCCTGGAGAAGGCGATCTTCTCCGCCCTGATGGAGGCGGGCAGGCAGCTCCTCCTCCAGGCGCTCCGCGAGCTCGAGGAGCGCCTCCTCGAGGCGGGGGCCGGGGCCCGCCAGCGGAGGCGAAGACGCTACCTCCTCACCCGGTTCGGGGAGCTCCGGTTCTCGAGGTGGCAGACCCGCCGGGAGGGCCGCTACGGCTACCCGCTGGACGAGGCGCTCGGGATCCCCTCGAAGGATCCCTGCTCGCCGTGGGTCCGCCAGGCGGCGGCCTTCCTCGCCCAGGCCCACCCCTTCCGCCAGGCGGCGAGGCTCCTGCGGATGATGATCGGCTGCTTCGTGGACCACCGCCGCCTGTGGGGGTGGGCCCAGACCTCGGGCGGGCGGGTCCGGGAGGAGCACGAGCGCAGGCGGGCCAGGCTGTTCGGGGACGGGGAGCTCCCCCCGGGGGAGGGGCCTGGCCCCGGGACCCGCTCCACCTCCGCCGATGGGACCTTCATCCACTCGAGGGACGGCCCCGCCTGCGGTGAAGCTCGGGATGTGGTGGATCGGGGCCCGGGCCGAGCGCCCCGGCCGCCACCTCCTCCAGGGCAGGGGCTTCTCCGCCACCACCGGGGACGCCGATCGGTTCGGGCAGACCTTCTACGCGCTCTGCGAGGAGGCCACGGGGCTCTCGAGGGCGCAGGAGGTCCTCTTCGTGGCCGACGGGGCGGGGTGGCTCGCGGACCTCCCCTCCGACTGGATCTCGCCCACCGCCTACCAGCTCGACCACGCCTGCGGGAAGCTCAGGATCCGCGAGGTGGCGAAGGACCCCGAGCGGGCCGCGAGGTGGTGGGCCTTCGTCGCCGAGCACAACCTCGACGCCCTCGGCAGGAGCATCCGCTCTGGGATCGCCGCGGGGAGGATCGAGCCCGAGGAGGGCGCGAACCTCCTCGCCTACCTCCGCCGGGGAGCCGCCGCCTTCCGCACCTACCTCCGCCTGCGGGAGGAGGGCCACTCCCCCAGATGGCCCCCCGGGGCTCGGGGGCCACCCGACACGCCGTGGACCTCGTGGTGGCCCGCCGCTTCAAGCGCCAGGGGATGCGCTCGTGGAGCCGGGAGGGCGCGGACAACCTCCTCGCGCTCCGGACCCTGGCCATGGACCCGGAGGCCTGGCGGGCCTGGTGGGGTGATGCCGCCTGGTGAGCTGACCTCCTCCCCGGCCCCTCGCTCCGCCCCCTCTTCCACCATGCCCGGGAACGGGCGGGAGAGGGGCGGAGGAGGATGCACGCTGCCCGCCGGCTCCCCGCCCATCACCCCCAAGGGAACTGGCAACCCTCAAACGCTACTGGAACCGAGGGCGCTCGACCAGGCGAGCGCATCGTGGAGCATCCTCATCTCCGCCCGGCGTGGGATACTCGCCCCGGGGCCGGCGGGCGACCCGGCTCGGGGGACGCGTGACGATCGGTTCCGTGCGTGGGGAGGGGAAGGACCTCGAGGGCGAGCGAGCGGCGCACCGTCGTCGCCTCGAGGAGGCCGTGGCCCGGATCCGCGAGGTGCTGCCCGGCCTGCCGGGGGTCCGCCGGGTCAGCCTGTTCGGATCGGCCGCGCGCGGGCGGGCCGATCTCCTCACGGACCTCGACGTGCTGGGGGTGCGGGACACCGAGGAACCCTTCGTCGAGCGGCATCCGAGCCTGTACCGGGCGCTCGCGCTCCCCGTCGACCTCGACCTGATCTGCTACACGCCGGAGGAGTTCGAAGCCATGCGGGAGCGACCGTTCCTCCGGCGGATCCTCCGGGAGGAGGTGGTGCTCTACGAGGCCGACGCCGGCTGAGGGTGGCGTCCGCATGCCGGTGTAAGAGCGCCCGGACGAAGGCTTCTCGGATCATCCTACGCGGCGGGCGTGACATCCTTCTCGGGCTCGGGGACCACCCCCTCCCTGGCTACCACCACCTTCCCGTGGAGCTCCCTGCGGAGCTCGTGCAGGAGCCGGATCATGGACAGGGTCTGGGAGATGCCCCGCCAGCCCCGCGAGGCCCTGTCGAGGACGGCCCAGCACAGGGAGAGGCAGCTCCGCTCCCCGGGCAGGCGCCCGATCACCTTCACCCTCCGGCGGGTCTCCCCGGAGGACCGCTCGATGAGGTTCGAGTGCCGGCAGCGCACCCAGTAGGCCCTGGGGAGGCGGAGGTGGGCGAAGAGGGCCTCCCGGTCCTCCTCGAAGCACTCGACCATCCCCGGGTACAGCCTCCGCCAGCGGGCCGAGAACCGGTCGGCCCGCGTCCTGGCCTCGGCCACCGCGGCCTCCCCGGGTGGGGCCTCGATCCGGTCGAAGATGGCCCAGAACTCGGCCTTCACCTTCGCCTGGACGTGCTTGGGGACCTTGGCCAGGAGGTTCCTCACGCGGTGGACGAGGCAGCGCTGACGGAGGGCGTCGGGGAAGTGCCGTTCGATGGCCGAGATGAGCCCCGGCGCCCCGTCGGAGACCACGAGCAGCGGCGAGGGGAGGCCCCGGGCCACGAGGCCCGAGAGGAACCCGTCCCAGGCGTCGGCGGATCCACCCCCCGCCCCCTCGAGGCCCACGAGCACCGGCTCGCCCTCCGCGGTGAGCCCCCAGGCGCAGAGCACGGGCTCGGCCCTGGCCCCCTCGTGGTAGCGGAAGTGGGAGGCGTCGAGGAAGAGCACGTCGAGCTCTACCCCCGAGAGGTCCCGGCCTCTCCAGGCGTCGAACTCCTCCTTGATCTGGGCGCAGATCCTGGAGACGGTGGAGCGGGAGATCCCGGCCTCGGGCCCCAGGGCCTCCTCGAGGGTGGCCTCGACGTCTCGGGCCGACAGGCCCCGGACGAAGGACGAGATGACCAGGGCCTCCAGGGCGTTCGACCGGGTCACCGCCACCCCGAGGAGCCTCGAGGCGAAGGCCTCGGCCGTGCCCCGGAGCTTGGGTCGCTCGAGCACGATGGGCCCGGCGGTGGACCTGATCGTGACCCGGGAGTAGCCATCGCGGTAGCCCTCTCGCTCCCGCTCGCCCCGGGCGTAGCGGTCCCGGCCCAGGGATCCGGTGACCTCTGCCTCCAGGGCCGTCTGGAGCATGAGGCGCACCGAGAGGCGGGTGACCTCCTCCAGGGCTTGGGCGAGGTCCCCCTCGCGGGAGAAGACCTCGTCGATCTCAGCACGCAGCCGCTCGCTGGGGGATACTCGTGGTGCCACGGGTGTTCGCCTCCTTCCCTCGGTCTGGACTCCGTCGGGAGGAGCCTACGCCCGTGGCGCTTTTACACCGAGGATGGGACGGCACCCCGGCTGAGGAGGGGCGCCGGTGGCTCGAGCAGGCCGTGGAGGACCTCCGGTGGGCCCGCGACCTCGCCGAGCGCGGCGGCCACCACCTGGCCTGCTTCCTGGCTCAGCAGGTCGCGGAGAAGGCGCTCAAGGCGTTCCTCTACTCCCGGGGGGGCGGAGATCGTCCTGGGGCGCTCGGTCGAACGGCTCTGCGCCCGGGCTGCCGACCAGGAGCCCACCTTCGCCGAGCGGTGCGCCCGCTGGGCGGTCCTCGACGCCTACTACGTACCGACCCGCTACCCGAACAGCCTCCCGGGGGGCATCCCGGCGAGGGTCTACACGCGCGAGACGGCCGACGCCGCGGTGACGCTGGCCGCCGAGGTCGTCGCCGTCGTCGAGGAGCGACTCCCGCAGACGTGACGCTCGGTCCCCTCACTCGCCGCCGAGCGTGAGGATCCCGCCCTCGGTCATCCTCCGGACGTCCAGGGCCTCCTCGAGCTCCTCGGGCGGCAGCACGCCCTGCTCGGCGGCCACCTCGCGCACCCCGCGGCCGGTGGCCAGCGCCTCCTTCGCGATCTCCGCGGCCCGTTCGTAGCCGATCCGGGGCACGAGGGCGGTGATGATGGGGAAGCTCTGCTCGACGAGCTCCCGGGCCCGCGCGGCGTCGGCCTCGAGCCCCTCGATGCACTTGCCGCGGAAGACCTCGGCGGCCCGCGCCAGGAGGTCGATCGACCACAGCAGGTCGTGGGCCATCACCGGGAGCATCACGTTGAGCTCGAAGTCCCCGAGGGCGCCGGCCATCGCCACCGCGTGGTCGTTCCCGTAGACCTGGACCGCGACCTGGCGGACGACCTCGGGGATCACCGGGTTCACCTTCCCCGGCATGATCGAGGAACCGGGCTGGAGGGCCGGGAGGCGGAGCTCGCCGAGTCCGGCGCGGGGGCCGCTCCCCATCCACCGGATGTCGTTCGCGATCTTGAAGAGCGACGCCGCGAGGGCCCGGAGCGCCCCGCTCGCCTCCACCAGCGCGTCCTGGGCGCCCATCCCCTCGAACGGGTGCGCCATCCGCCGGAGCGGGAGCCCGGTCCGCTCCGCGAGCCGGGCCACGACCCGCGCGGCGAAGTCCGGGTGGGCGTTGAGCCCGGTCCCCACCGCCGTCCCTCCGAGGGGAAGGTCCGCGAGGCGTTCGGCCGCCGAGCCCAGCCGCTCGATCCCCCGCCGCACCTGCTCGGCGTAGGCCCGGAACTCCTGGCCCAGGCGGACCGGGGTGGCGTCCATCAGGTGGGTGCGGCCCACCTTCACGACCTCGTCGAAGGCCTCGGCCTTGACCCGGAGGGCGGCCTCGAGGCGCTCGAGCGCCGGCACCAGGTCCTCGGCGAACCCCAGGAGCGCGGCGACCCGGATCGCGGTGGGGATCACGTCGTTCGAGGACTGGCACATGTTCACGTGGTCGTTGGGGTGGACGAGCTTCGACCCCCGCTCGCCGCCGAGGAGCTCGGTGGCCCGGTTCGCGATCACCTCGTTCGCGTTCATGTTCGTCGAGGTCCCCGACCCGGTCTGGAACACGTCCACCACGAAGTGCGCGTCGAGATCGCCCCGCTCCACCTCCTCGGCGGCCTTCGCGATGGCCTCCGCGAGGCGGGGCTCGAGGAGGCCGAGCTCCGCGTTGACCGCCGCCGCGGCCCCCTTGATGAGCCCCAGGGCCCGGATGAACCGCCGGGGGAACCGTAGGCCCGAGACGGGGAAGTTCTCCACGGCCCGCTGGGTGGAGGCCCCCCAGTACGCGTCGGCCGGGACCCGGACCTCGCCCATGCTGTCGCGCTCGATCCGCTCCTCGCCCATGTCGTTCGCCTCCACGGTTCCGACGTCCACCGGCCACGATACCGACCCGCGGCTACCCTTGGCCCGTGCACGCGGTGGTCCTGATCCCCGGCGACGGCATCGGGCCCGAGGTGGCGCGGGCGGCACGGCTCGTCCTGGATGCCGCCTGCCCCAGGATCGAGTGGCGGACCGAGGACGCCGGCGTCGCGGCCCTGGAGCGCTGGGGCGAGCTCCTCCCCGCCCGGACGCTCGAGGCGATCCGCGAGGCCCGCGTCGCGCTGAAGGGGCCCATCACGACCCCCGTCGGGAGCGGCTTCCGGAGCGTGAACGTGGCCCTCCGCCAGGAGCTCGACCTCTTCGCCGCGGTCCGTCCGGCGCGGTCGCTGCCCGGCGTCCCGACCCGCCACGCCGGCGTGGACCTCGTGGTGATCCGGGAGAACACCGAGGACCTCTACCTGGGGATCGAGTTCGCACGGGGGAGCGTCGAGGCCGCGCGGCTGCGGGAGCTCCTCCGACGCCTCGCTGGCTTCGGCCTGCGCGAGGATTCCGCGATCACGCTCAAGCCGATCTCGGTCACCGCCACCCGCAGGATCGTGCGGTTCGCGCTGGACCTCGCCCGCCGGGAGGGCCGCCGGACCGTCACCGTCGGGCACAAGGCGAGCATCATGCGCTACTCCGACGGCCTGTTCCTCGAGACCGCCCGGGAGGAGGCCGCCGCCGTCCCGGGCACCGAGCTCCGGGACCTCGAGATCGACGAGCTCTCGATGCTCCTGGGGCGCGAGCCCGAGCGGTTCGACGTGCTCCTCTTGCCCAACCTCTACGGCGACATCCTCTCGGACCTCTGCGCGGGCCTCGTGGGCGGCCTGGGCCTGGCCGCGGGGGCGAACCTGGGCTGGGAGTACGCGGTGTTCGAGCCGGTCCACGGGAGCGCCCCCGACATCGCCGGCCGGGGCGTGGCGAACCCCGTGGCGATGATCCGCTCGGGGGCGATGCTCCTCCGTCACCTCGGGGAGGCCGCGGCCGCGGAGGCCGTCGACCGCGCCCTGGACACCGTCCTCGCCGAGGGGAGGGTACGCACCCCAGACCTCGGCGGGAGCGCCACCACGATGGAGGTGGCCGAGGAGGTGGCGGCGCGGGTGGTCAACCCGGCCCCGACGCGCTAGGAATAAGGCGGGACCGGCCGGGGACGGCCCAGGAGGCCCCCGGACGGGCCGGGGACGGCCCCCGGGGCGGGGACGAGGACGTCGAGGACGTGCGGAGGGAGGCCATGATCGGCAAGGTCGGTGACCGGATCATCGTCGAGTCCGAGCACGTCGGCACGCCCACCCGGGAGGGCGAGATCCTCGAGGTGATCAAGGGCGAGGTCGGCGTCCGCTACCGGGTCCGGTGGGCCGACGGGCACGAGACGATCTTCACGCCGAGCGTCGGCTCGGCGCGGATCGTGCCCCGCGAGGAGGCCAAGGCGAGCACCTGAGCCGAGAGGGCCCCGGTGTCGCGGGCGCCGCTCAGGGGCCCCGACCGGGGCCCTCCGGACCCGCCTCTCAGCACCCGGGCTCGCCGGGGTTGCCGCAGCACCCCCGCCGGAGCGCCCGCAGCCGGTTCCGGGCGGTCACGCGGAGCCGCTCGGGCAGGGGCAGGTTCGAGGCCCGCCAGTTCGTGAAGAACAGCCGGGCGCGCCGGCGGAACTCCCCGTGGGCCACGGTCCGTATGCTACTCACCGCTCCGGCTGGCGGGGTTCGTGGCGGCGGCCACGGGTGGCCTCCTGATCGGCATGGGCGCGCTGGTGCCCTGGGCCCCTGGGCCGTCGCACCCCGCCGGCTAGTCTAGAGCTTCGCCAGGTCCGCGCACTTGGCGCGGATCCCCTCGGCCGCGGCCCGGAGCGCGGCGAGCTCGTCCTCGTTGAGGTCGATCTCGACGATCTCCTCGACCCCCCGCGGGCCCAGCCGGGTCGGGACCCCCACGTACACGTCGGAGATCCCGTACTGCCCCGTGCACCAGGCGCAGACGGGGAGCAGCTCGCCGGTGGGCTGGACGATCTCCCGGACCATCCGGGTCACCGCCGCGGACGGTGCGTAGTAGGCGCTCCCCTTCTTGAGGAGCGCGACGATCTCGGCCCCCGCGTCCCGCGTGCGCTGGTACAGCCGCTCCAGCGTGGCCTCGTCCACGAGCTCGGTGAGCGGCTTGCCGTCGACCGTGGCGTGTCGGGGCAGCGGGACCATCGACTCGCCGTGGGACCCGAGCGTCATGGCCTGCACCATCGAGGGCGAGACCCCGAGCTCCTCGGCGATGAAGGCCCGCAGGCGGGCCGAGTCCAGCACCCCGGCCATCCCCATCACGCGTTCCCTGGGGAACCCCGAGACCTCGGCGGCGAGGAACGTCATCTCGTCCAACGGGTTGGTGACGACGATCAGGATCGCGTCCGGCGAGCCCGGCGTCACGCGCTCCACGACCTCCCGCACGATCCCCGCGTTCTTGCCGAGGAGGTCCATCCGGCTCATCCCGGGCTGCCTGGGGAACCCCGCGGTGATCACGACGACGTCCGACCCGGCGGTGTCCGCGTAGTCGTTCGTGCCGATCACGGTCGGCTCGTAGCCCTCGATCGGCGCCGCCTGCCGGAGGTCGAGGGCCAGCCCCTGCGGGAGGCCCTCGATGATGTCCACCATCACCACCTCGCCGAGCCCCTTCTCCAGGACCCGCATCGCGGTGGTCTGCCCGACGAACCCGCTGCCGACGACCGTGATCTTCACCCTCCACCCCCGCGCGTGCGTGTTCCCCGGGGCGCGCGCCCCGCGGCCCCGGGAGCCCGGCCGTCGCCGGGCCGGCCCAATCCTAGCCGCGGGGGCCGGCGCCGAGCCGCGCGATCACGGCCGCGGCGACCCTGTCCGCGGACGCCCCCGACCCCGCCGCGACGAGCTCCGGGGGCAGGACCCGGCCCTCGGCCAGGACGGCCTCGACCGCCGCCTCGACGGCGGCCCCCGCCCCCTCCTCGCCGAGGTGGCGGAGGAGCAGCGCACCGGCCAGGATCGCGGCGACCGGGTTCGCACGCCCGGTCCCCGCGAGGGCCGGCTCCGGGCCGTGGGCCGGCTCGAACACGCCGACCCCGCCCCCCAGGTGCGCCCAGGGCACGACGCCGGGCCCGCCCACCATCCCCGCGCACAGCTCGGAGACGATGTCGCCGTAGAGGTTCGGCAGGACCACGACGTCGAACGCCTCCGGCCGCTGCACCAGCGCCATCGTGAGCGCGTCGATGATCCGGTCCTCGAACGCGACGTCCGGGTGCTCGGCGGCCACCGCCCGTGCCACCTCGAGGAACAGCCCGTCGGTGAACTTCATGATGTTCGCCTTGTGGCCCGCGGTGACCTTCCGCCGCCCCCGGGCGCGGGCCTGCGCGAACGCGAACCGCACGATCCGCTCGGAGGCGAAGGCCGAGATCGCCTTGACCGAGATCCCGGAGTCGTCGCGGACGCGGATCCCCGCCACCTCCTCCAGGAACCGCACCAGCTCCGCCGTCGCGGGCTCGCCCCGGGCGAACTCCACCCCGAGGTACAGGTCCTCGGTGCTCTCGCGCACCACGATCAGGTCCACCGTCTCGTAGCGGGACGGGACCCCCGGGAGGAGCCGACAAGGGCGCAGCCCGGCGAACAGGCCCAGGGCCCGGCGGAGGGCCACGTTCACGTTCCGCAGCCCGCTCCCTGGGGGGGTCTCGCAGGGCCCCTTGAGGCACGCGCCGGCGACCCGGATCGCCTCGAGCGTCGCGGCCGGGAGGGCGTCGCCGCCGCGCTCGAACGCGGCCCGCCCGGCCTCGCGGACCTGCCACCGGAGGGGGACCCCGGTGGCGTCGAGGATCCGCCGGGCGGCGGCGATGACCTCCGGGCCGACCCCGTCGCCCGGGACCAGGACCACGTCGTACGCCACGACCCCACCTTAGCGGCGCCGGGGGAGAGCCCCCGGCGGTATGCTGGGGCTGGAGGCCGCCGACCCCCCGGAACGGACCGGAGGGGATAACATCTGAACATCGAGATATCGAGGCGGGAGCGATGACCGAGAAGGGGCTCCAGGACGTCGTCGCGGCCGAGACCAGGATCTCGGACATCGACGGCGAGCGCGGCAAGCTCTGGTACGTCGGCTACGACATCGAGGACCTGGCCCGGGACTCGAACTTCGAGGAGGTGGTCTACCTCCTCCACCACCTGGAGCTCCCGACCCGGGACCAGCTCGACGAGCTCAACGAGTTCCTGGTCTCCGAGCGCGAGCCCTCCCCGTTCCTCGTGAGCCTGATGCCCACCCTCGCCCAGCAGACGTCGCCGATGTCGATGCTCCGGACCAGCGTGTCGGCGGCCTCGGCCTACGACCCCGACGGGTGGGAGCACACGCCCGAGGCGAACTACCGGAAGGCGATGCGGCTGGTCGCGAAGACCCCCGCGCTCATCGCGATGTACCACCGGATGCGGACCGGCCAGGAGACGGTGCCGCCGAACCCGAAGCTCCCCCACGCCGCGAACTTCCTGTGGATGCTCCTCGGGGAGGAGCCCGACCCCGAGCTCGCCGACGCCCTCGACGTGTCGCTCGTCCTCTACGCCGACCACACGATGAACGCGTCGACCTTCACCGCGCGTGTGATCGCCTCCACCCTCTCCGACATGTTCTCCGCGATCACCGGGGCGATCGCCGCCCTCAAGGGACCCCTCCACGGCGGGGCCAACGAGGAGGCGATGAAGATGCTCGAGGAGGTCGCCGACCCCGCCCGCGCCGAGGCCTACGTGAAGGACAAGCTGGCCCGGAAGGAGCGGATCATGGGGTTCGGCCACCGGGTCTACCGGCACGTCGAGGACCCGCGGGCCCGGATCCTCCGGGAGCTCTCGCGCCGGATCGGGGAGCGGGTCGGGGACCTGCGGTGGTGGGAGATCTCGCGGGCCATCGAGGAGGTCGTCCTCCGCGAGAAGGGCCTGTACCCGAACGTCGACTTCTACGTCGCGAGCCTCTACCACTGCCTGGGGATCCCGCACGACCTCATGACGCCGGTGTTCGCGATGGCGCGGATGGCGGGCTGGACCGCCCACGTGCGGGAGCAGTACGCCGACAACCGCATCATCCGGCCCGACTCGGAGTACATCGGGCCCCGCGACCGGACCTACGTCCCGATCGACGAGCGGGGCTGAGCACCGGCCAGCGTGGGCCGCGGCACGAGCCCCGCGGCCTCGATCACCCGCCGAACCGCGTCCTCCCGCCCCAGGCCCATCACGTGGACCCCCGCGATCCCCTCGACGCCGCGGATCCGCTCGAGGATGCCTACCGCGAGCCGCACCCCGGTCGCCGCGGCCTCCGGCCCGGCCTCCTCCAGGGCCCGCACCAGTTCCGGCGGCACGACGACGCCCGGCAGCTGTTCGTCCAGGTAGCGGGCCTGCCGGGCGCTGCGGAGCGGCGCGATCCCCACGATCACCCGCGCCCGCTCGAACACGCCGCGCGCCCTCGCCCCGTCCGCCCACTCCCCCAGTCCATCCACGTCGAACACGATCTGGGTCTGGACGAAGTCGGCGCCCGCGTCCAGCTTCCGATCGAGGCGCCCGGGGTCGTAGGGACGCGCGAGGGGGACGTCGGCCACCCCCACGAGGTAGCGCGGCGCCGGATCGACGGGCGCCCCCGAGAGCAGCCGCCCCTCGTCGCGGAGCCGGACCGCGAGCCGGACCAGGTCGGTCACCGCGAGGTCGTGGACCTCGAGGGCCTCGGGGTGATCGCCGGTCGAGGCCGGGTCGCCGGTGAGGCAGAGGACCGAGCGGGCCCCGAGAGCCCAGGCGCCGAGGAGGTCGGCGGTGAGGGCCAGGCGGTTCCGGTCGCGGCACGTGAGCTGGACGATCGGCTCGACGCCGGCCGCGGCCACCGCCGCCACCCCCGCGAGCGGCGACATGTGGGCCGACGACCGCGGGTTGTCGGTGACGTTGGCCGCGTCGGCGTACCCCACGAGGGCCCGGGCCTGGTCCGTGACCGCCCCCAGGTCGGCCGAGGCCGGCGGGACGACCTCGGCGGTGACCGCGAAGGCGCCGTCGGCGAGGATCCGGGCCAGCCGGCCCGTGGCGCGGGCCCCCCCAGGGGCCGGAGCCGTCAACGCCCGAAGGCCGCCGCCTCGGCGGCGCGGACGGTGTTCACGAGGAGCATGGCGACGGTCATCGGCCCCACCCCGCCCGGCACCGGCGTGATGGCCCCCGCCACCTCCTTGACCTCGTCGAACCGGACGTCGCCCACGAGCCCGTGCTCGGTGCGGTGGACGCCCACGTCCACCACGGTGGCGCCGGGGCGCACCATCTCGGCCGTGATGAGCCCGGGCACCCCCGCCGCCGCCACCAGGATGTCCGCCCGCCGCGTGTGCGCGGCGAGGTCGCGGGTCTTCACGTGGCAGATGGTGACCGTGGCGTTCCCCCGGATCGAGTCCTGCGCCAGCATGATCGAGAGCGGGGCCCCCACCAGCTCCCCGTAGCCCACCACCACGACCTCCGCGCCCTCGAGCTGCACCCCCGAGCGAAGGAGGAGCTCGACGATCCCGTAGGGGGTGGCGGGGGGGAACCGCGGCTCGCCTCGGACCATGAGCCCGACGTTCAGCGGGTGGAGCCCGTCGACGTCCTTCCCGGGATCGATCGTCTCCTGGACCGCGAGCTCCGAGACGTGCTTGGGGAGCGGGAGCTGCACGAGGATCCCGTGGATCTCGGGGTCGCGGTTCAGCCGCCGGATCGTGGCGAGCACCTCGTCCTCGCTCGCGTAGGCCGGCAGGTCGAACTGCTCGGAGCGGATCCCGACGTCCGCGCAGGCCTTGTGCTTGGCCTCGAGGTAGATCCGGGAGGCCGGGTCCTCGCCCACGTGCACGGCGGCGAGGCCGGGCACGACCCCGCGCTCCTGGAGCATCTGGACCCGCTCCCGGACCTCCGCCCGGATCTGCTCCGACACCTTCTTCCCGTCCAGGATCCGCGCCGTCACGGGAGGCATCCTACCGGGTGGCCGCGCTCCGTTCAGTGGCGGAAGTGGCGACGTCCGGTGACGACCACCGCCATCCCGCGGGCCTCCGCCGCCCGGAGGACCTCCTCGTCCCGGACCGAGCCGCCGGGATGGACCACCGCCGTCACCCCAGCGTCCCCCGCCACCTCGAGGGCGTCGGGGAACGGGAAGAACGCGTCGCTCGCGAGCACCGCGCCGCGGGCCCGGTCCCCCGCCTTCCGGACCGCGAGGAACGAGGCATCCACGCGGGACATCTGCCCGGCGCCGATCCCCACGGTCGCGCCGTCACGGACCAGCACGATCGCGTTGGAGCGGACGGCCGCCGCGACGATCCAGGCGAGCGCCAGGTCCTCCCACTCCCGCTCGGTCGGTGCCCGGGTCGAGACGACCCGGGCCTCGGCCAGGGCCTCGGTCACCGCATCGCGGTCCTGGACCAGCGCGCCGCCGGGGAGGGGGCGGACATCGAGGCCCGCCGGCGGCTCCGGGGGGAGCTCGACCAACCGGAGCGCCTCCCGCGAGGCGAAGGTCCGCCTCGCCCCCTCCCCGAACGCGGGCGCGGCGACGACCTCGGTGAACACCTCGGCCGTCGCCGAAGCCGCCTCCTCATCGACCTCCACGTTGAACGCCACGACCCCGCCGAAGGCCGACACGGGATCGCCCGCGAGCGCCCGCCGGTAGGCCTCGGCCGCCGACGCACCCAGCGCCACCCCGCAGGGGTTGTTGTGCTTCACGATCACGGCGGCCGGTCGAGGGAGGGCCGCCGCGAGCGAAGACGCCGCCCAGGCGTCGAGCCAGTTGTTGAACGACATCCCCCTGCCCTGGAGCACCCTCGCCCCGCCCAGCGCCCCGGGCCCGCCGGCCTCCCGGTAGAGGGCCCCCCGCTGGTGGGGGTTCTCGCCGTAGCGGAGGTCGGCCTCCTTCTCCAGGGCGAGCCCGACGAACGCCGGGAGGGCATCCCCCGCGAGGCGCGAGGCGAACCAGGAGGCGATCGCCAGGTCGTAGGCGGCGGTGTGGGCGAAGGCCTCGGCGGCCAGGCGCCGCCGGGTGTCGAGCGAGAGCCCGCCCTTCCGGCGGAGCTCCTCCACCACCTCCGGGTAGCGCTCCGGGCGGACCACGACCCCCACCGACCCGTGGTTCTTGGCCGCCGCCCGGACCATCGCCGGCCCGCCGACGTCGATCCGCTCGATGACCTCGGGCTCCGCGGCGCCCGCCGCCACGGCCTCCCGGAACGGGTACAGGTTCACCACCACGAGGTCGATCGGGGGGATCCCGTGCTCGTCGAGCTGGCGCACGTGCTCGGGGTTGGCCCGGTCCGCCAGGATCGCCGCGTGGATCCGCGGATGGAGGGTCTTCACCCGCCCGTCGAGGAGCTCGGGGAACCCCGTGACCTCGGCCACCGGGGTCACGGCGAGCCCGGCGTCGCTGAGGGTCCGGGCCGTGCTCCCCGTGGAGAGCAGCTCAACGCCGAGGTCGGCCAGGGCACGGGCCAGCTCCGCGAGGCCGGCCTTGTCGGCGGTGGAGAGCAGCGCCCGGCGGATGGGCAGGACGCCTCCCGGGCCCAGCTCAACCACGGGCCGCCTCCAGGATGCGGACCCACCGCCCCCGCACCTCGAGCCGCCCCTCCACCAGTGCCCGGACCGCCGCCGGGTAGAGGCGGTGCTCGACCTCATGGAGCCGGGCGAGGAGGCTCGCCTCGTCGTCGTCCTCGAGGACCGGGACCGCCTCCTGGAACACGATGGGGCCGTGATCCACCTCCTCGTCCACCAGGTGGACCGTCACCCCGGTCACCTTGACCCCCCAGGCCAGGGCGTCGCGGACCGCGTGGGCCCCGGGGAACGCCGGCAGGAGCGAGGGGTGGACGTTCAGCATCCGTCCCCGGTAGGCCTCGACGACGGCGGGGCCCAGCACCCGCATGTAGCCGGCGAGGGCCACGTGCGTCACGCCGGCACCGGCCAGGAGATCGAGGAGCGCCCGCTCGTGCGTCTCCCGGTCCGGGAAGGCGGCCGGGTCGAGCAGCTCCGCCCGCACCCCCGCGCCGCGGGCCCGATCCAGGGCCCGGGCCCGGGGCCGGTCCGAGACCACGAGCGCCACCCTTGGCCCCACCACGGGGTCGTCCAGGAGGGCCTGGAGGTTCGTCCCCTCCCCCGAGGCCAGCACCGCTACCCGCGCCTCCACGCGGCGCACGCTAGCAACGCGCGCGGCTCGGTGTCGAACGTCGGTAAGCTCCGGCCATGCCGGAGGACCGCGCGTCGAGGACCCAGCAGCGGTGCGCCTCCCACCCGCGGATCCCGGCGGTCGGCCCCTGCGACGGCTGCGGGCGCCCCCTCTGCGTGGGCTGCGCGATCCCGGTCCGCGGGCGGCTCCTCGGGACGTGCTGCCTCGAGGCGGTCCTCGGCCCCCTCCCCGACGGGGAGCGCGCCGCCCGCCCCGCCCCTGACGTCATCCCGGCCCGGCTCGTCGGGACCTCCCTGGCCGTCGCCGCGCTCACCACGGCCCTGCCCTGGACCAGGTTCGGGACCGGCTCCGGGGCGTTCGGGGCCTGGTCGGGGAGCTTCCGCTGGTCGATGGTCGCCGCGATGGCGGCCGTGCTTGGGGTCGCGCTCTGGTCCCTGGCGCGCCGCGGACGGCTCGGCGCGGGGCGGCTCCCCCCGGGCTTCTTCGGGGCGCTCGCCGGGGTCGGGGCGACCGGCGCCCTCCTCGCCATCGCCCACCCCCCGCCCTTCGCCCGGCCCTCCCTGGCCCCTTGGCTCGCGCTCGTCGCCTGCCTCGCCGGGGCCGTCGGGGCCGCGTGGTGGGGGCGGGTGCGGCGAGGCGAGCCTGGTGGTGTTTGACTCGCCTCGGGGCGGGTGCTTGCATCGGTCCGTCGGAGGGGAGGGCGAAAGGAGCTGGGCATGGCGCAGGGCTCCGGTCTGGACGCCTCCCGCCTCACCACCGCGGACAAGATCGTGCTCGGTGGGGCGGGGATCTTCTTCGTGTGGTCGCTCGTCCCCACGTGGTACCGCTGCTGCAGCGTGCTGGGGTTCGAGGTGGACGTGGCGCGCGTGAACGGGTTCCGCGGGGTCACGGCGATCGCGGCGCTGCTCGCGCTGGTGGCGGCCGTCGAGGTCGTGCTGCGGAAGATGGCGAACGTGCGGTACTCGCTGCCGGCCCGGCCCGGCCTCATCCACGTGGGGGTCGCGGTCCTCGGGCTCCTCTTCACCGTGATCGGGCCCGTGAGCAAGCCGGCGGGCTCCTCGGTCTCCTGGGGCCTGTTCATCGGGCTCCTCCTGGCCCTGGTGTGGGCGTACGGGGCCTACATGATGTACTCGGAGCCCGAGGCGCCCCCGACGGAACCGCCCGTGCGCCCGGGGGCCGGGTCCGCGGGGTAGCCCGCGGGAACCGCGAGCGGCGCGAGCCCCGGCTCCGGCCGTTCGCGCCTCGTTGGCGCGGGCCCCCGGGGCCCCTAGGCTGCAAGCGTGGCCCACGACCTCACCCGGGACACCTGCCCGAACTGCGGGCGCCCCGTGGAACGCGGAGCGGCGGCGTGCCCGGCGTGCGGCGCACCGCTCGGTCGGGCGCCGGTCTTCACCCACACCGGGCTGCGGTACGTGCTCGGGTACCTCCCCGACGCCTTCGCGATCTGGGACCGCCGCGCGCCGGCCGCGCCCGTGGAGCGGTTCCCCCGGACCGACGAGGGCTGGCGGGCCGCCTGGGCGCGCTACACCTCGATCGAGCGGACGTTCGCCGAGGTGCCGAGGGGGACCCCGGCCCAGGCGATCCAGTACACGCACTCCGGCGCCCGCTACCTCCTCGGCTACGGCGCCGACTTCTTCGGGATCTGGGAGCGGGCGTCCCCGGGGGCCCCGGTGGAACGGTTCCCCCGGACCGACGAGGGCTGGCGGGCGGCCTGGTACCGGTTCGTCGCGCTCGAGCCGGAGCACACCGAGGTCGGCCTCGGGCGGCCGGGGAGCGGGGGATCCCCCGTCGCCCCGTCCGGGTGGACGGCACCGGCCCCCGCGGTCCGGGGCCGGATCCACGGGGCATGGTGGACCCTGCCGATCCTCTTCGGCCTCGTCGGTGGGTTCGTGGCCTGGCTCGCGAACAAGGACGTGGACCCACGACGGGCGGGATGGCTCCTCGCCGTCGGCGCCCTCTCCTCGGTGACCGCCCTCGCGCTCTACCTCTCCTCGGGGCCCCGCTGAGCCTGAGCCGCGGGCGAGGGGAGCGGCCCGGAGCTGGCCGCCAGGCGGCGGGACCCGGGCAGCGCCCCCAGCGCACCCCCCACGGTGCCCCAGGCCAGGGCGAGGAGCGACGTCGAGAGGGGCTCCGGGCCGAACGCGAACCCACCCCCGCCCCCGAACCCACCGAGGTCCGCGGCCACGCCGAGCCGGAGCGAGCCCAGGCGAACGGCGGCCCCGAACAGCGCGGCGAAGACGACCCCAGCGAGGGCGCCGGCCGCGAGCGCCTCGGATGAGGTGGCCACGCGACGCGCCGCGGCACGCCCCCCGAGCGCCGCCGAGACCGCCGGGACCAGCAGGAACAGGAGGTACGGCGTAGGGGTCGGCCGGGTGCGGAGAGAGGGGATCGCAAGGGGCCACCGGAGCGGTGCCTCGGCGCCCCCCAGGTCGACCCCCACGGGGAACCGGGTCAGGCAAAGCAGGTCGACCGAGAACCCCGAGCCGTACACGCCGTCGCATCCGCCCATGGCCGGGGCCACCACGAGGAGCGACTGGTTCGGCAGGACCAGGAGGTGGTGCATCAGGGCCACCGCGGCCCTCTCCGGGCCGCCCGACCCCACGGCGCGGAGGTAGGCGGCCGTTGCGCGCGGGGAGACGGCGGCGTGGATCAAGAGCCCCCCGAACGCGAGCCCCAGGGCCGCGACCAGCATCGTCCAGCCGCCGGCCAGGGCGGCCGCCACCGTGCGGCCGCCCCCCGGACCCTCCCGCAGGATGGGCCGGGCGGAGGCGAGCCCCCCAGCCGCCCCCGCCGCCGCCCCCAGCAGGAGCGGCCAGAGCAGCGCCGAGGACGGCGAGGGCCGGATCGTGATCGTGCCCGTGGAGATCCCGGGCACCGGGCTCGGGAGGTCGAACCGCACGAGGAGCGAGAGGAGCAGGGCCGGCGCCGCGTAGGCCGGCGCCACCTTCAGGCCGTGGACCACCCGGGCCCCCGCACCGCCTCCCGCCCGGTCCGCCGCGGCCCGGCCCCCCCTGGAGAGGAGGAACAGGGCGAGCGCGGTCGCCGAGAGCATCGCGATCTCGAACCGGTAGGAGAGACCGAAGCCGCGGGGGAGGATCCCGCCGAGCAGGCCGGAGACGTCGCGCACCTCGGCCACCACCCCGACCCCGTGGAACCCGCAGAAGTAGAGCCAGCCGACGCGCGCCACGGCCCCCACCCCGAGGTCGGCCCCGGAGAGGAGCACCCCGCCGAAGGCGAGGAGCTGCCCGAGGACGGCCAGGGCCGCCCACGCCCCGAATCCCCAGGCGGTGGCCGTCCCCCACCCGTCCCCCGGCGCCGGCGACACCCGTCCCCGGGCCGACGGGGTCGGGGGCGGGGGGACCGCGGTCGGCACGTGCGCGATCGGAGCGGTCGGGGTGGCCGGGAGCACGGGCTCGGTCCGGGGCCCCGGCGGGCCGGTCGGCGGGCCGAGGGGCTCGGTCGGCAGGGCGGGAGGTTCGGCCGGCGGGGCGAGGGGCTCGGGGCGTTCGTCCTCGGGTGGCGGCCGCCCCTCGGCGACGGCCTCCGCGGTCCCCTCCTGCGGCAGCTCCTGCCAGCACGTCGCGCAGTACCGGGCCCCCTGAGCGTTCTCCGCGCGGCAGCGGGGGCACCTCACGACATCCGCTCCCGGACCAGCTCCGCCACCTCCGTCGGGGTCCGGCCCACGGGGACGCCCACAGCCTCGAGGGCCTCGGCCTTCGCCTGCGCCGTCCCGCTGGAGCCCGTGACGATGGCCCCGGCGTGGCCCATCCGCTTCCCCGGCGGGGCCGTGAAGCCGGCGATGTAGCCGACGACCGGCTTCGTGACCCGCTCGGCGATGAAGGAGGCGGCGCGCTCCTCGTCGTCCCCGCCGATCTCCCCGATCAGCACCACGAGATCGGTATCGGCGTCCGCCTCGAACAGCTCGAGGGCCTCGACGAAGCCGATCCCGTGGACCGGGTCGCCCCCCATCCCGATGCAGGTGGACTGCCCGATGCCCCGCTGCGTGAGCTCGTGGACGATCTGGTAGGTGAGGGTTCCCGACCGCGAGACCAGGCCCACCCGGCCCGGCGCGCAGATCTCCCCCGGGATGATGCCTACGTTCGCCTGCCCCGGCGAGATCACGCCGGGGCAGTTCGGCCCCACGAGCCGCATCGCGGTTCCCCGGAGGTAGCTCGCGACCCGGGCCATGTCGTGGACGGGGATCCCCTCGGTGATGCAGACCGCGAGGCGGAGCCCGGCGTCGGCCGCCTCCAGGATCGCCTCCGGCGCGAACCGGGCGGGGACGAAGATCAACGAGGTGTCGGCCCCGGTCTCGAGGACCGCGTCGACCACGGTGTCGAAGACCGGGATCCCCTCCACGTCCCGGCCGGCCTTCCCCGGGGTCACCCCCGCCACGACCTGGGTCCCGTAGGCGCGGTTCCGGAGCGAGTGGAAGGTCCCCTCCCGCCCCGTGATGCCCTGCACCACGACGCGGGTCGTCCGGTCGACGAGGACGGCCACCGCTAGCGCTCCCCCCCCACCCCCGCCCGGGCCAGCTCCGCCGCCCGCTCGGCCGCCTCGAGCATGGTCGCGGCGGGGACGACCCGGGGATGACCCGCCTCCTCCAGGATCCGCCGGCCCTCGGCGGCGTTGGTCCCGTCGAGGCGGACCACGAGCGGCACCCGAGCCTCGACGCGCTCGAGCGCCGAGAGGATCCCCCGGGCCACCAGGTCGCAGCGGGTGATGCCGCCGAACACGTTCACGAGCACCGCGCGGACCGAGGGGTCGGACAGCACCACCTCGAGCGCGGTGGCCATCACCTCCGCGCTCGCCCCGCCGCCGATGTCGAGGAAATTGGCGGGCCGCGCCCCCGCCCGCTGGACGACGTCGAGCGTGGACATCACGAGCCCGGCCCCGTTCCCGATGATCCCGACCTCCCCCTCGAGCTTCACGTACTGGAGCCCGGCCTCCTTCGCCCGGGCCTCCACGGGGTCGATGGGGAAGGCCGCCCGGAGCCGCTCGAGCTCCGGCTGGCGGCCGAGGGCGTTGTCGTCGATCGTGACCTTGGCGTCGAGGGCGACCACCCCCCCGTCCTCGAGCAGCACGAGCGGGTTCACCTCGACCAGCATCGCGTCGCGTTCCACCAGCACGGCGTGGAGCCTGCGGACCACCTCGGCGGCCCCCTCCCGGGCCTCGGCCGGCAGGTGCCCGACGAGGCGGCGCACGTGGTAGTCGCGCAACCCGAGCATCGGATCGACGTGCACCCGGCGGAGGGCCTCCGGCCTCGTCCTCGCGAGCTCCTCGACGTCGACCCCGCCCTCGGCCGCGACCATCCCGAGGTACCGACCGGTGCTGCGATCGAGCAGGAACGCCGCGTAGAACTCGCGGGCGATCGGCACCCGCTCCTCGACCAGGACCCGGGTCACCGGGAGCCCCTTGAAACCCTCCGCGAGCATCCGCGCCGCCGCGGCCTCGGCTTCCTCGGGCGAGTCGGCGACCACCACCCCGCCGCCCTTGCCGCGCCCCCCCGCCTGGACCTGCGCCTTCACCACCGACCGTCCCCCGAGCTGCTCGGTCGCCTCCCGGGCGCCCTGTGGGCCGACGGCCACGATGCCCCTGGGCACGGGGATCCCGGCGGCGGCGAAGAGCTCCTTGCCCTGATGCTCGTAGAGGTCCATCAGGCGGTCGGGGCCCGCGCGGCGAGGCGGTCCCGGAGCCACGCCACGATCTCGCCGGTGGACGCGCCCGGCGTGAAGATCCGCTCCACCCCGACCTCCTCGAGCTTGGGGATGTCGTCCCTGGGGATGATGCCGCCCCCGAACACCACGACGTCGCCCGCCCCCCGCTCCCGCAAGAGCTGCACGACCCGGGGGAACAGCGTCATGTGCGCCCCGGAGTGGCAGGAGAGCCCCACGGCGTCGGCGTCCTCCTGGATCGCGGTCTCCACGATCTGCTCCGGCGTCTGGTGGAGCCCCGTGTAGATCACCTCGAACCCCGCGTCGCGGAGGGCCCGGGCCACGACCTTCGCCCCCCGGTCGTGCCCGTCGAGCCCCGGCTTCGCCACGACCACCCGGTAGCGCTCGGCCATCCTGGGGGCAGTGTAGCGGAGCGCCCGCGGCCCCTAGACTGGAGCCGATGCCCAGGAGGATCCGGTTCCGCCCCCCGGGGCTCAAGCCGACCACGAAGGTAGGCACCGTCGGCCCCTACCGAGGCCGGCTCGGGCTGGCCTGGGTGATCGCGCCCCTGGTGGTGGGGGTCGCGATCCTGGCCGCAGGGTACCTGCTCCTGTTCCGCTGATGGCGACCCTCCTCGAGCCCGGCGCCGTGGCGCCCGACGTCCGGTTCGTGGACCCCGCGGGCCGGGAGATCTCGCTCTGGGAGTTCCGCCAGCGCCGGACCGTGGTGCTCGCGTTCCTCCACGACGGCTGCGGCGCCTGCGGGCGGTTCGCCCGGGAGCTCGCGGCGGTGGAGCCCGAGATCGGATGGGCGGGCGGCGTGGTCCGGGCGGTGACGGACGGCCGGCCCGAGCCCTCGCTCCCCGCCCTCCTCGACCCCGGCGGCGGGGCGCGCCGCCGCCTGCTCGCCACGGAGGAGCCCGCGGTGCTCGTGATCGACCGGTACGGGGCGGCGTGGGCCTCGTGGGAGGCGCCCGGCCACGCCTTCCCCGAGCCCGCGGAGGTGGCGGCGAGCGTGCGGCACGAGGCCTTCCAGTGCCCGGAGTGCGGGGTATCGACCTGGGAGTGATCCTCCGGAGCGCTGCTTCCCCCGCCGCCCCTCCCGGGATAGGGTTACATCGTTGTGATCCGAGGGGGCGATGACGTGCCCGACGCGAGACCCCGACCGTCGAGCGAGCGGACCGTTCGGCTGCTGGTCGCCGTGCGGGGGCTCTCGGGCCACGTGTACGGACCGGGGACCGCGGTCCGGGTCCGAGGGTTCGGCTCGAGCGTCGACGGCTTCGTGGGCGGCGACTGGCTCCCGCTCAGCTGGTGGGAGTTCTCGGAGGGGGTCGAGGACCCGACCGCGTGACGGCGGGCGACCGCCGTCGTCCGGGGGCCGGCCGCCGGGGGCCCCGCCGGCCGAGGCCCCCGGGCGGTCCGCCTCCCCCGCGCGGGATCAGGTCCCCGGATGCAGGATGACCTTGGTGTAGCCCTCGACCCGCTTGTCGAACTTCTCGTAGGCCTCGGGGGCCTTCTCCAACGGGAGCTCGTGGGAGACGACGAAGCTGGGCTTCGCCCGCCCCGCGATGATCAGGTCGCGGAGGTGCCGGTTGTAGCGCTTCACGTTGCACTGGCCGGTGCCCATCCGCAGGCCCTTCTC